>N._stephensi_709_foregut__coassemble_671_pt1 | contig 11846 bp, 9 predicted proteins | sample N__stephensi_709_foregut__metabat2_high_PE_009 | metagenome-assembled genome bin N | reverse complement strand
CCAGATAGATGCGACCTACACCCTGTTTCGCGGTTTTGATGTCATGGCCGCCTACCGCTTCAATGACGTCAAAACCACCTACGCCGATGGGGTGCGCCGTGAGAAGCCTCTTACCAACAGATACAAGGCGTTGCTCACCCTCTCATACTCCACACCTATGAATATTTGGCAGTTTGATGTGACATGTCAGCTGAACGGCCCGGGACGTATGCCGACGCCATATGTCACAGACGCCGGCGAGCTATCGTGGCCACAACGCTTCCCGGCTTATTTTCAGCTGAATGCGCAAGTTACACGTTGGTTCCGTCACTTCTCCATATATATAGGTGGTGAAAACCTCACCAATTTCCGGCAAAAACAACCTATTATAAATGCCTCACAACCATGGACTGCCGGATTTGAGCCGACAATGGTGTGGGGATCCATACATGGTGCCATGGCATACGCCGGCATACGTTTCAATTTCGGTAAACTCTAATTAACATATATCATCATGCGAATTAAACTCCTTATAGCAACCTTGCTCCTGAGCGTCTCGACACTTTGCGCTAAAGACCTGAAGACCGTCATCTTTACCCCCAACCCTCCCATGAGTTGTCAGAACTGCGAAAACAAGATTAAGGGTAACCTCCGCTTTGAAAAAGGTGTCAAGGATATTCAGACCAACCTCGAGACTCAAGAAATCACCGTCACCTACGATGCCGACAAGACATCTGTAGATAACCTCGCCGTGGCACTCGACAAGATTGGCTACAAGACCACAACCGCCGACTGCGAGAATACCGGCGACAAGCCTTGCGACAAGCAGTCAAAAAAATGCTGCAAAGCCACTGAGAAGGAGCAAAAATGCGAAACTTCCGCATCTGACTGCTGCTCAAAACAGTAAGCAAGAGGCATTGAGCCTCCTGCCTGACTCCCAAAATATAAATGTGCGACACACCGGGTTATGACACAGAGGTGTGTTGCACATTTGCGTTTAATTTTGTAATTTTGCAGCGGTTTTCAAAACTTATTGTTATGTCAAATTCTCTAACTTTTACGGATTTCAATTTTCAAGGTCAAAAGAGCGTCTACCACGGCAAGGTGCGCGATGTGTACAATATCGACAATCGCTATCTGGTCATGGTGGCTACTGATCGCATCTCGGCTTTTGACGTTATTCTGCCAAAGGGAATACCCTTCAAAGGTCAAGTACTCAATCAGATAGCAGCTCAATTTCTTGACGCTACCACTGACATATGCCCCAACTGGAAGGTCGCTGTGCCCGACCCCATGGTGACTGTCGGTCTGCTCTGTGAGCCGTTTAAAGTGGAGATGATTGTTCGCGGTTATCTGGCCGGTTCCGCCTGGCGCGAATATGCAGCCGGCGCTCGTGAGATTTGCGGTGTGAAACTCCCCGACGGCCTGCGCGAAAATCAAAAGCTTCCCGCTCCCATTGTTACCCCCACAACCAAGGAGGATGAGGGACATGACGCAAATATTTCTCGCGAGGAGATTATAGCTCGCGGTATCGTCAGTGCAGAGGACTATGCCAAGATGGAGCGATATGCTCTCGCCATCTTTGAGCGCGGTACGGAGATGGCCGCCAATCGCGGCTTGATACTCGTTGACACCAAATACGAGTTCGGCAAGCACAATGGTGAGGTTGTCCTTATCGACGAAATTCACACTCCCGACTCCTCACGCTACTTCTATGCCGATGGCTACGAAGAGCGTTTTGCCAATGGGGAGCCTCAACGCCAACTCTCCAAAGAGTTTGTGCGTCAGTGGCTTATAGCCAACGGCTTCATGGGTCACGAAGGCGAGCAAGTACCCGAAATGACCGATGAATATTGCCGCGAAGTGAGCGACAGATATATCGAGCTGTATGAGCATATAACCGGCGAGACATTCGTGCGTGCCGAAGACGGCGACATCGCCGCTCGCATAGAGCGCAACGTTGCCGACTGTTTGAAAACTCTCTGATTTCATCCCTGACAAGTCTCGCGGACTGTAATGACAGCTGATAATCCCGAAAATATCAAGCCTTACAACGCTGATACAGATAACAAGGGGGAGCAGGTGGAGCAAATGTTCGACTCCATAGCTCCCGCTTATGATTTCATGAATACCGCCATGACTTTCGGTATGCACCGGTTATGGCGCAACAAGGCACTTGCCGACCTGAAGAAACAAATCGGGAGCATCGGCAAGCTCAAAATCCTCGACCTGGCATGTGGCACGGGCGATGTCACATTTCATCTGGCCAAAGAGTTGCCGCAAGCGCATATTACGGGAGCTGACCTGAGTCGTGGTATGCTCGCCGTAGCTGAAAAGAAAATGCTCGGCATGCCTGCTGAAGTGCGCGAAAGGATACACTTCTGCCAAGAGGATGCGTTGCACTTGTCATTTGAGAGCAACACCTTCGATGCCGTCACTATAGCCTATGGTGTGCGAAACTTTGAGAACCTCAAGTCCGGGTATCAAGAAATGTTGCGAGTGCTCAAGCCGGGCGGTGTGTTGTGCGTAATCGAGCTGTGTGAGCCCAAAAATCCGATTATGCGCCTTGGTTACAAATTTTATAGCCGTACCCTCATCCCGCTTATCGGACGCCTTGTAAGCAAAGATCATCGCGCTTACAGCTACTTGCCCGAGAGTATCGCCGCATGTCCGCAGCGTCAGCGCATGACAGCCCTGATGTCCTCTGCCGGGTATGCCAAATCCTCATGCCACGCCCTCTTCCCCGGAGTGTGCGCTATCTACACAGCCACAAAATAAAATCGCGTCAAGGGTGGCAGAGTGTGCCATGTGAATAACAAAAAACCGGCTCCCTTTCACAAGGTAACCGGCTGAAACCTTAATCTTAATTTAATACTATGAAAAACACGCTGCAAAGTTACGGCTATTTATTGAAACACCAAAATAATATAGAAGAAAAATTATAGATTTAACATAAATTAACAATTTTAACCTTAACAAGACTCGAAATTAACATTTAGACCGAGCTCTTATGTCGTTAAATTGTGCTAATTTTGCACTCCGATATATTTATCTTTTGCAGCAAGTGAAATATGGATTGAATATCAACGATTTTTATGCCCTTTTGCTGCTGAACAAAGCACATCTGTAATATACCCCAAAATTTGTCTCTTCATGGAGTTTACTAAGAAATTTCAATATAGCCCCGCCTCGCTGCAATGTTTGAAGAATTACTCTTTAAATAAGTTTAAGGCTGACCTCGTAGCCGGTATTGTTGTCGGTATTGTTGCGCTCCCCTTGGCCATTGCTTTTGCAATTGCCTCGGGTGTGAGTCCCACCGCCGGTCTTATTACCGCAATCATAGGTGGCTTCCTCGTTTCCGCGCTCGGTGGAAACACCGTGCAGATTGGCGGCCCCACAGGTGCGTTTATCGTCATCGTTTACAATATTATTGCCTTGTATGGCCTTACCGGCCTGGCTATTGCAACCTTTCTTGCAGGCGCATTGCTAATCCTCATGGGGGTCTTTAAGCTCGGAACGGTAATTAAATTTATTCCATACCCTATCATCGTCGGGTTCACTGCCGGTATCGCCTTGACAATTTTCAGCACACAGATGCCCGACTTCTTCGGCTTGTCAATAGATGACAAAGTGCCGGGCGACTTTATAGGCAAATGGGCTGTCTATTTCAGATATTTCGACACGATAAACACCTCAACCCTCATTGTCGGCCTCGTGTCGTTGCTGATAATCATCCTCACGCCGAAGATTTCAAAACGCCTGCCCGGCCCGCTTATGGCCATCTTCATCACCACGTTAGGGGTGTGGGTACTCAACAAGTGCGGTTACTTCGGCGATGTCGAAACCATTGGTGCGCGTTTCGGCAATCTGCCAACCGATATACCGACACCGCACTCTTTAGGTATCAACATGGACAGTATACGCTTATTGCTGCCCTCAGCCTTCACTATAGCCGTGTTGGGAGCTATTGAGAGCCTTTTGTCGGCTACCGTGGCCGATGGTGTTACCGGCGGCCGTACAGGCAGTAATACCGAACTTATCGGCCAAGGCGTGGCTAATCTGGCAGTACCCTTCTTCGGAGGTATCCCCGTCACCGGTGCCATTGCGCGTACCATGACAAATATCACAAATGGCGGTCGCACGCCTGTGGCAGGTGTAGTACATGCTTTTGTGCTGTTGCTCGTATTCCTCTTCTTGATGCCCTTAATCAATCTGGTGCCTATGTCCACACTCGCGGCGGTATTGATTGTCGTGGCATATAATATGTCAGGGTGGCGCACGGTGCGCGGTATCTTTCGCAATCCGGCGTGTGATATTTCCGTACTCGTGGTGACATTCTTGCTGACAGTGATTTTTGACTTGACCATCGCCATAGAGATGGGTATGCTGCTTGCCATTGTGCTGTTCTTGAAGCGTGTCATGCAGAATACCACCGTGCGCGTGTATGGTGAGCAATTGGACGCCGCCGAGGGGACTGACCTCACGACACACGAGATATTACATGTGGAAAAGGGCGTGAGCGTGTACGAAATCGACGGCCCGTTCTTCTTCGGTGTGGCCACCAAGTTTGACGAGGTGATGCGTAACACGCGGCATGAGAAGCCGTTGGTGCGTATCATCAGAATGCGCAAAGTGCCGTTCATAGATGCCACCGGCGTGCATAACCTGGAGATACTCATACGCTCATCACAGTCCGAGGGAATTGACGTGGTGCTCTCAGGTGTGCAAGACAATGTTCGCGAGGTGCTTCACAAGGCCGGTATAGACCGGCTCGTCGGTGCTGACCACATATGCTCACATATCTCAAAAGCAGTAGTGGCGGCCAACGCTATCGCATCACGCAAAAGCGGTGCTTAACTCTGTGCATATTAATGTGTTGGGGCTATTCAATAACCAAAAGGTTTTACCATTCTCGGATCTAAAAATGGGTTGAAAGCAAAAAAAAGAGCGTTGAAAATTTTGTCATACAGATAAAAAGGCGTAACTTTGCGGTCGCAATAGCAGCTCGTGATTGCTGTTGCAACAACCATTCGGGGTTTAGCGCAGTTGGTAGCGCGCTACGTTCGGGACGTAGAGGTCGGGCGTTCGAGTCGCCTAACCCCGACACAAGCGAGGAGTAATATTCCTCGCTTTTTGTTTTGATGTGAAGCTGTCATCATGACATAGACCCGGGGCATCTTTACATCTTCGAGAGGTAGTCGCCTTGTCATATATGTAAAGATCAGGGCATAGCCTTACTTTTATGAGAGTGTAACTGCATGTATTTTGTGTGAAGAGGTGTATTTCTGCACAGAATTTAAAAAAATGTGCATGAAAAAGTCATTTTATAGCGGAAAAATTTCCGTAATTAAAAAATTTGTGCTTACTTTGCACTCTGAAACTGCACTTGTGCCCCTTGGGGGTGCGAATGATACATGTTCATATAGCAACTAAATACATATTAATCATAAAATAATTCTTAGATTATGTCTGAAATAGCATCTAAAGTAAAAGAAATTATTGTTGACAAGCTCAGCGTTGACGAGAACGAAGTAATTGAAACCGCTGAATTCAGCAAGGACCTGGGTGCCGACTCACTCGATACAGTAGAGCTCATCATGGAGTTTGAGAAGGTGTTTGACCTCACTATCCCCGAAGAAGAGGCTAACAAAATCGCTACTGTAGGCGATGCAATTGCTTACATCGAGGAGCACAAGAAGTAATTTCACTCTGCGGATTAGACATTCTAATGATTTGATAATCATTCCGGTTGTGTTCAATCTGTATTGGTTATATTCAATCTGTTGGACCGGCCGTAAGTGTGTGTCCGCTTAGGCGACTTAATTGCGCCATCATGATTGTCAACTCACGGCAATCACCCCCATAGCAGCGAGTCTCTGAACGGGCTTGCTGCCTCAAAGTTAAGGTGGGTTCTATAAATTGAACGCACCGAATAGTGTAAAATTTTATAGTGGGAGCTTTTGGATGCTCGAAGCTTCAATTTTGCCGATTTTCAAGGTTTAATCAGTCGTTATGTTCGCATAACTACATGAATATTAGGATTTATGAAATTCAGCATGAAATTCAGCTCGAAATTATTCCAAACCGAATACAGACCCCACCTTAAACGAAAACCATATATATAATGGAACTGAAAAGAGTAGTAGTGACCGGACTGGGTGCCCTCACCCCCATCGGTAACAACACCGAGGAGACATGGCAAAACGCTCTGAAAGGAAAAAGCGGTGCCGGCCCCATCACTCACTTCGATGCATCTCTGTTCAAGACTCAGTTTGCATGCGAAGTAAAAGACTTTGACCCGGCAGCGCACTTCGACCGCAAGAAAGCGCGCCAACTCGACCTCTATGCCATGTATGCCATGGTAGCTGCCGATGAGGCTATCGCTGATGCCAACCTCGAAAGCGAAGGAGTGGATAAAAATCGTGTAGGTGTTATATTCGCTGCCGGTATCGGTGGCTTGCACACCTTTGAAGAAGAGGCCGGATATTACGCTAAGAACGAAGACAAAGGTCCCAAATATAATCCTTTCTTTATCCCCAAGATGATTGCCGACATCGCTGCCGGACACATCTCTATCGACCATGAGTTCCGCGGCCCCAACTTCGGCACCGTCTCTGCTTGCGCTTCATCCAACAATGCTTTGGTTGACGCATTCAACTACATCCGTCTGGGATATGCCGACGCCATCGTAGTCGGTGGCGCTGAAGCGGCTATCTACCCGGCCGGTGTGGGCGGTTTCAACTCCATGCGCGCACTCTCAACTCGCAATGATGACCCGGCAACCGCCTCTCGTCCCTTCTCCGGCTCACGCGACGGCTTCGTTATCGGTGAAGGTGCAGCTGCTCTCGTGCTCGAAGAGTATGAGCATGCCAAGGCTCGCGGAGCCAAGATATATGCCGAGGTAGTAGGCGGAGGTCTCAGTGCCGATGCTTACCACATCACAGCTACACACCCTGAAGGCCTCGGTGCATGTCTGGTTATGGAGGGCGCACTCAAGGATGCCGGCATGAAACCCGAAGACATCGACTACATCAACCTCCACGGCACATCAACTCCCGTAGGTGATATCTCCGAAGCAAAAGCAATCAAAAAAGTTTTTGGCGACCACGCATATAAGATGAACCTCAGCTCCACCAAGTCCATGACAGGTCACTTGTTAGGTGCTGCCGGTGCTCTCGAAGCACTCTTCTGCGTGAAGGCAATCACCGATGATATCATCCCGCCGACAATCAACCATGTCGATGGTGACAATGATCCGGAAGTAGACTATAACATGAACTTCACATTCAACGAGCCGCAAAAGCGTACAGTCAATGCCGCACTGTCCAACACATTCGGCTTCGGCGGACACAATGCGTGCCTCATCATGAAGAAGTTCAAAGATTGATACACCCCTTTCTTTTGTTGGACTAATCTCGTCGCTTACGCGTCAGGTTAGTCCAATTTTTTTGTGGGGTGCGTTCAATTTATAGTCTGAGCAAGAAGTAAATGTGCATTTTCAGGGATAAGATTTTGATGCAGATTTCTTATTGCGAAGACGGAATGTAGTAAATCCTACATGACAGATGAGCAATAAGAAATGTGCGCAAAAGATATTCATCAAAATGCACATTTACTTCTTGCTCAGACTATAACCTGTCATATAATATAATCAGTACAAGGTTATTTATCTCCGGGATTATTTTTTTCTCCATTAATCAATAAGCAGGAAGTCAATCTGAATTGATTTCCTGCTTATTGTCACCCAAAGTAGGGGAGGAACAAATTCCCTCTATCTCTCCGACGGACACGGGAGGACTATGGCGTGCGACGGATGCTTTTGGTGTCGAAGGGGTTGTTGTTCACGTCAAAGTAGTCATCCTCCTCCTCTGTGCTGGTAGTGGTGGTAGACCCTTTCTTACCCTTCTTGCGCGGCACGGTTTTGGTCTTCGGCTTATTCTTCTTGATAGCGTCCGGCTTCTGCATATCCACGGCAACGGCATTCAAGTCCCATTGCTCGGAGCGGTCATGACGCTTGAGTGACAATACCTTAGGATAATAATAAACCTCGTCCGGCTGCATCTTCAGTTCGTAGTTGCCGGTGTGGAACTCTAATACATCCGGCACATTCTCCGCAGCAATAGTATCTGCCTCAAGTACAATTTGGCCTATGGTGTCCGCGGCAGCCTCATGCAGTAACTCCTCATTGCCGGTAAAAGTCACCTCTGTGACGGCAGCTTTCGGCTCCGGTCGCGCCACAAAACGAACATAATAGTCCGTCGGAGCAAGATACGGGAAGCGCACTATGCCATTATGCACGCGAGCGCGTTGCACCGGCTGGTCGCCGCTTGTAAGCACCTCCACATACCCCTGTATGGTGTCGGGCAAGATGCGGAGAGTGAGTGATGCATAATCCTCTTTCTTCTTTACGTTAAACTCCTGAGTAAATGTGCTGTTATCGCGCCCGGTCACACCTGTGGCGGCAGTTGAGTCCACTGTCAGACGATATGTCTTGCCATATTCCCACGGATACTCAAAGCTATATCGCCGTATCCGGCCTGCTGAGTTCTTCACCAACTCCGGCATTTCCAATAGCTTGTATGTCGAGTCAATCTTCTCCTCGAGCCGAATCATGCGCGTGTCAAAACGTGTCAACGGCTCGGGTGACTCTATATACACAGGTGTGAAGACATCAATCTTGCCGGAGGGGAATGCGCTAAGCTTTAGCCATTTAGCTTGTTCGCGCGCAATAGAGTCGGCTGCCAATTGTTGCTTGTTCATTTTCTTCTTGGCCTGCGACTTCATTTTCGGCTTTGTGAGCATAAGAGTGTCCGTCCCGGCATATAATTGCGCCTTTTGGTCGGTGCGACGATATGACAAGGCAATGCGCAGCGTGTCGGTACTTACAACACGCGGGTCGGTTATCCAATAGGTGACGGTGTCGTTGAATTGCGAATACTCTGTTACCGACCAACTGTCTGACTTGCTGCCGCCAATAAGTTCGAGCGCCGGCAACTCGTCAGCGCGTGCATTGAAGATGAACTGCAGCCTTGCCGAGTCGGGTCGCTCATATTTCACCAAGTATTGAGGCTTGTACCCCTCATCGAAGACGGACAGCAAGATATTATTCGGCTTGAAAATGGTTCTGGCGCGGCTCACAATGCTGTCGACTACGCCCGTCTTGAGGTTATATATGGTGTCTGAAGCCGTTCCCTGCTCGGCATATGGAGTTATCGGCGTAGGATAGAAAGCAAGCAGTTCGGCCGGGTTGTCGCGGCGATAGTCATTATTCAAGTCGCCGAGAGCAAACAGGTTATACGGCTTGGCTTTCAATCCCCTGATAGTGAAACGACCACGGTCATCGGTCTTTGTGGCACGCTCAAATCGCAAAGTGTTCAGAGCTGAATCCGGCGCATCCGCGCTGTGTACACCTACCAGCATCCCTTGCTGAGGCTCCAATGTAGCAGCGTCAAGCACAATCCCCGAGATGCGCAATGAGTCAATCGCCGGCCCTGTGGAGAACGAAATGGAGAAATTGCCCAACGGGTTACCTTCATTGTTATCTTCAATGGCAGTGCCGAAGTCTATCGTGTAGGTGGTGTCAGGCAGCAGAGGATCGCTCCAGTCCACCATTACGCGATTGCCTGAAGCCGTCACTTTCGGCATTGAAGCTTGCGGAGGCGATACCGTGACATTGGTGAAAGCGTCCTTGACGTTTACCAACTCGTCAAACTCCAGAGTGAGAGTCCTGTCGGTGAAGTTTGTCCCCTCCGGCATGGGGTTGGCACGCATCAGTCGGGGAGGGTCTTCATCTCGCGGGCCGCCGGAAGGATTGCCGATGCTGGCACACGAATATAATATGGACAGAACGGACGCCGCTGCCAATATATATAGCGCGCGAGCGTACCCTTTAGAATATATAGTCATAAAAGTAGTCGATTTCGGACTTCAAAAGTACAAAAAATAATCGATATCGCCGCATATGGAAGGCTATAAAGTTGCGGCGAGAGCCTTAAAAGTACAGAAACACAGGTGTAAATGTTAAAATTAACTGGGTATTTTAACAATTGAAATGTTAAAATGTTAAATTTACGTATTAAGGCTGATTTTTTTTCGAGAAAAGTTTGTGGGTAAGAAAAAAGGCATTAACTTTGCATCGTTTTTGATAGCAAACTAATTGTTTTATTATTTTAAATCTTAAAAGAAAATGAAGAAGATCATTCTTTCTCTCGCAGTGCTCGCTACTGTAGCACTCGTATCTTGCGGCAACAGCAGCAAGGCTGATTCTGATACTAACAACAAGGCTGAGGAAACTACTGAGGTAGCTGAGGATACTGCTGCTAAGGGTGAAGAGCCTGCTGCTGAGGTTGCTGACGAGGAAGCTGCTAAGGCTGACGAGGCTGCTGTTAAGGCTGACGAGGAAGCTGCTAAGGCTGACGAAACTGCTGCTAAGGCTGACGAGGCTGCTAAGCCCGAGGTTAAGGCTGAAGGGACTGCTAAGTAATTACTGCGAGAAATCAAAGTACATAAACCGATGTTTCCTGCCGGAGACATCGGTTTCACTTTATGGGGGAATGTCAATGCGCTCACATTGTCAGCTTGTAGTCGATTTGTCAGCTCATTGGCAGATGACCCTACACCGCCCAATGTGCGCCGACCCGGCCATTGTGGATTAGTTCCTGAAAGAAATACAATAGTCGCCCTTACTCTTGCTTATCTGTTCGAGCTATAAAAATAGTTTAGAGTGTTGCGGCAATACCTTGATTGATATGATTATATAAAAAGTGGACGCACGAGCTGTGCGTCCATATTGAGTTGTCTCGGGTTAGTTGCGTAGCAGGCTAAGACGTTATGTCGGGTCAAATTGAAGAGCCGGTTATGGTTCGCGCCAGACTCCATCGGCTTTGAGGATGGATATGAGGCGGTCTATTGCTTCGGCTTGAGGTATGTTCTTTTCGACACATTCTTTGCCTCTGTACAGGCTGATTTTGCCGGCAGCGGCACCTACATAGCCATAGTCGGCATCCGCCATTTCGCCGGGGCCGTTGACGATACATCCCATCACACCTATGCGCAAACCGGGCAGGTGCGCTGTTGCCGCTTTCACCTTAGCCAGAGTGCCGTGGAGGTCAAACATTGTGCGTCCGCAGCCGGGACACGCTATGAACTCCGTGCGGCTGAAGCGCAAACGGGTAGCTTGCAAGATAATCAGCTCTGTATCAGACATATCATGACGTGACACGATATGTATACCGGCACCATAGCCGTTCATGAGAATCGGCCCAAGGTCAGCAGCTGCTTTGAGCTGTACATCGGCTAACGCTTCATCATCATATTTCACCTCAAGGATTATCGGGTTTTTTCCTCCCAAAGCGATAAATCGCTCAATCCATGACTGCATGGCTCCCGGTATGTTGTCCGATGCTGTCGAGAGGATTACCGGTTTGTCATCGTCAAAGAGAGCCGGCATTTCGTCAGCACTCGCTCTGTGTATATTCGGCAGTATATCAATATGTTGTCCGGTGAGGGCAACTACACCGTCGAAGTAGGGCGTTGCCAGAGCGCGTGTCGGATATTGAGATTTCGTCTCCGGCTCAATGACCGATACACCGGCACGTCGGCTGATATAGTCTACCAGAGCTTTGGCTACCGGAATTTCAGCTTCCGGAGCCTCGCTCAGAGACACGCGAATGGTGTCACCGAGCCCCTCAGAGAGCAGAGTGCCGATGCCCACTGCGCTTTTGATACGCGCTTCCTGACCATCGCCGGCTTCAGTGACACCGAGATGCAGCGGATAGTTCATCCCCTCTGCATCCATGGCGCTGACGAGTGTACGTACAGCCTCAACCATCACTACCGGGTTGGAGGACTTCATGGATATCACAACG
>N._stephensi_709_foregut__coassemble_669_pt1 | contig 11870 bp, 5 predicted proteins | sample N__stephensi_709_foregut__metabat2_high_PE_009 | metagenome-assembled genome bin N | reverse complement strand
GGCCAATGGAGCTATTTGTATTGCACCGCTCTCCATATATTCCTTCAGTTTGAGAGCCGGAATCATGTCCTCCAAAGCATCGTAAAGAGGCTGCAGGTACGGGTCAATCTTCTCCTTCATGTCACCGGGGAGGAAGCCCAATTTTTCGCCGGCCTCGACAGCGGGACGTGACAGGATTATGCGGCGTGTTTGCTTGTTTTTAAGGGCAGAGACGGCGAGTGCTATTGCGATATAGGTTTTGCCCGTGCCGGCCGGCCCGAGGGCGAATGTGAGGTCGTTATGGGCGAATGAGTCGACCATGCGCTGCTGATTGGCATTACGCGCGGATATGGGCTTGCCGGTGACACCATAGATAATCACGCCGGCCGGGATGGTGTGCTTGACATCTTCACCTTTGACAATCTCAATTATAACCTCACCATCGAGCTTGTTGTATTGAGAGGCATAGTCTTCTATCTCCTTGACTTTACGCTCAAACTCGGCCGTTTCGCTCTCCTCACCGATAACCTTTATCACATTGCCGCGAGCAGCAATGCGCAACTTCGGGAAGAGGTTGCGTATCAACGAGATGTTTGAATTGTTAACCCCATAGAAAGTCTGCGGGTCGACACGGTCTATTATCACTATCCTTTCAATCATACTTATAGCTCAATCAGGAGAAACCCTATCCTACGGAGCCCTCCAGTGTTATTTGCAGCAATTTCTGTGCCTCGACGGCAAACTCCATAGGGAGTTTGTTCATTACCTCCTTGGCATAACCATTGACAATCAGTCCTATAGCCTCCTCGGTGGGGATACCGCGCTGATTGCAGTAGAAGATTTGTTCCTCATTGATTTTTGAGGTAGTAGCCTCATGCTCCACGGTTGAGGTATCGTTTTGCACATCTATATACGGGAAAGTGTGCGCACCGCAGTCGGGACCCATCAGCAAGGAGTCGCATTGTGTGTAGTTGCGGCAGTTCTCGGCATTGGGGAGCATTCGCACCAGGCCGCGATATGAGTTCTGGCTGCGGCCGGCTGAGATACCTTTGCTGACTACCGTGCTGCGAGTGTTGCGCCCCACATGTATCATCTTGGTGCCGGTGTCGGCTTGCTGGTAATTGTTGGTGACGGCTACGGAGTAGAACTCGCCGACGCTCTCGTCACCCTTAAGCACGCAACTCGGATACTTCCATGTGATGGCCGAGCCGGTCTCCACCTGAGTCCAGCTCACCTTGCTGCGGTGGCCGCGACACAAGGCGCGCTTTGTGACGAAGTTGTATATGCCGCCGCGCCCGTCTTTGTCGCCGGCATACCAGTTCTGCACGGTGGAATACTTCACCTCGGCACGCTCCTCGCAAATAATCTCGACAATGGCGGCGTGGAGCTGATTTTCGTCACGCATGGGAGCCGTACACCCCTCCAGATAGCTGACGTATGCGTCATCATCGGCCACAATGAGAGTTCGCTCAAACTGGCCGGTGCCGGCGGCATTTATGCGGAAGTAGGTGCTCAGCTCCATAGGGCAGCGTACACCTTTGGGTATGTAGACGAATGAGCCGTCGGAGAACACGGCGGAGTTGAGTGCGGCATAGAAGTTGTCGCGATAGCTCACTACCGACCCCAGATACTTCTTTACCAACTCCGGATAGTCCTTCACAGCCTCGGAGAATGAGCAGAAAATAACGCCTAACTCGGCCAGCTTCTCGCGATGAGTGGTTTTTACCGACACAGAGTCCATGACGGCATCGACAGCCACCCCGCTAAGATGCTTTTGCTCCTCGAGCGATATGCCGAGCTTGTTGAAAGTCTTTACCAGCTCCGGGTCCACCTCATCCATGCTCTTCTTTTTCTCCACCGGCTTGGGGGCGGCATAATAGCTTATAGCTTGAAAGTCAATCTCCGGGATAGACAAGTGCGCCCAATCCGGCATGGGGAGAGTGAGCCAATGGCGATAAGCCTTCAGACGGAAGTCGAGCAGCCACTCCGGCTCCCCTTTTTTATGCGAGATGAAGCGTATTACATCCTCGTTCAAGCCCGGGGGCACGATGTCAGTGGCGATGTCGGAGGTGAAGCCGTACTTGTATTCACCCTCGGTGGCATCGCGTAGTATTTGGTCATTATCGTGACGAGCGGCACTTTGTATTTCACCGGGAACATCCGGCATTATCTTGTCATTATCCATTGGAAGCAAATTTAAACAGCTCGAAGCGAGGCAAGTCGAGGGCAGTTACAGCCGTTATCCTCGCTAAGGCAAGAGGCATGAAAAGCAAACAAGCATGAAAAGCAAGCCGGTATGAAGGCATTTTCACCCCCTTGAAAGCGAGTACAAAGTTAGCAAGAAATCAGCACATCCGCAAATGCACCTCCTCCACAACCATCTGACATTCACAAAACACCCTCAATCCTCCCCTTTATAACATCCCAAATCCTCAAATAGTTTGCCTCCCTATCCCTCTGCCTAAACGTAAAACCGAGTGCGCGTGAAGCGTACACGTGGTTTGTTGACGCATATCATACCAGCGTGAAGCTTCCGTGCGTTGCTCGTTCTACTTTGGGGGTTTAAGCGAATGAGAATGTCGGGGGAGGTTGGGATGTTGGTGGGTTCAATAATTTTTTGTACCTTTGTGGCGAATTGGTAAAAATCGAATGTAAAATTAAATTGGTATGAAGAAATCTTATCTAATCTACTCTCTTGTTGTCATGATGGTGATGTCCCTGACCATGATGTCTTGTAAGAATAACAAGAAGAACCGCGACTATGACGATGAGATGACTGAAAAGACTGACCGCGACAAGGATATAGATGACGACATCGTCATCAAAGAAGAGGTGGTCTCCGAGACCGGTGACAGCGATGCGGTATCAAAATTCTGTCAGACAGCAGACTTGATTTCAAGTAATTTGACAAATGCTTCGTCAGAAGAGGAACTCGATGCGATTTTGGAGAGATTTGACAGTCTCACCGATCAGTATCTCAATGACACTACACCTCTCAGCTATGCCGACAAGCAGGCATTGAGCTACAGTATAGGCAATATGTATGGTGTTGTGATAGGCAAGATGGTAATATTCGATGGTGGCACCGCTGATGATTTGGATTCATTAGGCGGTGCAGTAGAGCTTGTTGGTAACCGGATTGAGAAAGCTATTAATGCTACCAACAGTCTGAGTGAGCTTGAAGCCAACCTCGACAAGTACGTCTCCGGCATGTTCGATTAATTCGGAATTTTCGTGCAAGTTGTCGCATGTTGCGGCAGCCGGAATGTTCCGACAAAAAGGAAAATGGGGGCATGGGTCTCACGACTCATGCCCCCGTGGTGCTTCTATATAAGCACCTGACGGCTTGCAGTTTAAATTAGCACGCCAATAATTCCATTTTCAGTTGAATGGAGGACTTGTGTATCTGCCGTAAAATGGATGCGACAATGGCTTGTGTCCGTCCATTTTCGGCCTTTTTTCGATGCCCTCCGGTTGACAGTTTAAGTATCGAATACATGCATATAGAGGGTGGGTTGGGAAATTTTCTATCATCTCGAGCAGCACTTGTTTCAAATATTTTTGCAGAATGAGGAAAATTCGTTAATTTTGTGAAACGAAAATGAGGAACGCGATACTGTATCATATCAATTATAAGTACGCCCGGCGGTTATGTGCTTGGGGCGTGTTATGTGTCGCGCTGCTGACTTATCTGCTGACTATGGAGCCGACAGCCTCCTATTGGGACTGCCCGGAGTATATCGCTGTGGCTACCAATATGGAGATTGGACATCCTCCCGGCAATCCTCTGTGGATGCTGGCCGCTCGTTTCTTCGTCAATTTCGCCCCGGCACCGGAGTATAATGCGCTGATGATTAACGTCATGAGCTGTGTATGCTCGGCACTTACCATCATGATACTCTTCTTGACGGTCGAGTACTTTGCGCGTAAACTTGTGCGGCCGGTGAGTCGCGAGAGCTCGCTGCTGTGCTTGGGCTCGGGGGTGGTGGGAGCATTGGCCTTTTGCTGGTCAGACAGCTTCTGGTTCAGTGCCATCGAAGCGGAGGTGTATGCCTTTTCCACACTGTGTACGGCACTGATGTTTTGGATTGCGCTTCTGTATTATGAGCATCATGACGAGCCTCATGCCGACAGATACCTCATATTGTTGGCGTATCTGACGGGACTCACCTTGTGTGTGCACGAGCTGAACTTGTTGTGCATACCGGCACTTGTCTTGTTAGTCGCTTTCAGAGCGCGTAAAGAGTTGAAATGGTGGCGAATAGTCATCATAATGCTTATAGGCTTGGCCTCAATAGCTATAGTGCTGTATGGCCTTATACCCGGCTTTATGTCATTGGCAAAGGCCGTGGAGATATGGTGTGTCAACGGATTGGGTATGGGCTTTAACAGTGGTTTGCTGCTGACCTGCACGGTGACAGCCGTGTTGCTCATTGGCGCGGGTGTTTGGCTCAATTATGCCCGGTGGCACAAGAGACGACTGCTCCGGTCGTTACGCTTGTCGGTATGGACGGTGTTTATGATATTGCTGGGCTTTTCATGTTATGCAGTTATCATAATACGCGCCGGGGCCAATCCGCCGCTCGATACCGGTCATCCGGCGGATATCATTTCATTCAGCGCATACTTTCATCGTGACCAATATGGATCCTCCCCCTTGATATATGGTGCGCCCTTCAGCGCGCAAGCGATGCGGGAACTCCGGGTGGTGAATGGTGACAGCACTTTCCATCGATATGCCTTGAACAAGAAAGGCCCGTTGTATGTCCGCGGAGTCAAGGGTATGCCTCCGGTGCTTAACAACGTTTTCCGCAATAGTGCCGACTCGGCAACCAATGCTCGCCTGGCGGCACGCGGCGGCGACTGGTATCAGCTGAACAATTATGAGTTCGACAAGCTGTATCCGCCGGAATTGTGCATGTGGTTTGTGCGAATGCACTCGCACGACGCGGCAGATGTCCCCGGCTATTGTAACTGGCTGGGAATTACTCCGGATGATATGTATGAGCCGGAGCATATCACACGTGCCGTAGACGAGAAAGGCAATCCGGTGGAGATACCCAAGGGCAAGTCACCGCTCAATGAGAAGCAGGTGCGCCCCACGTATCTGCAAAACTTGCAGTACTTCGCCGTGTATCAGTTAGGCTTCATGTATTGGCGTTATTTCTTCTGGAACTATTTCGGTCGGCAAAATGACTATACGGGTCATGGTGAGCCGGATGCCGGAAATGTCATTACCGGCATAGATGCGATTGATGCTTTGGTATATGATGAGTCAGCCGAAGCACCGGCCAATATAGGGCGCGAGAACAAGGGGAGAAATGTGTATTACGCCTTGCCGCTCATTATGGGATTGTTCGGTATCATCTTCCAGATGCGGCGCGGCAAAGCCGGACATCGCCAAGCCTTGCTGGTGACGACATTGTTTATCCTCACCGGGGTGGCGATAGTGGTGTACCTGAATCAGGGACCGGCGCAGGCGCGTGATCGAGACTACTCCTTCCTCGGCTCATGGTATGCCTTCTCGATATGGATCGGACTCGGCACGATGGGTGTCTACGGACTTTTGCGCCGCATATTGCGCAATCATCCTCACCTTTGCGCATATATGAGTGTCGTGCTGTCCTTGTGTGTGCCGCTCCAGACACTGTCGCAGACATATGATGACCATGACCGGTCGGGGCGTACCGCCACACGCGACACCGCTTATAACATGCTGCAAAGTGTCGAGCCGCAAGCTGTGATATTCTCCTCGCAAGACAATAATATTTTCCCGTTGTGGTATATGATAGAGGCCGAGGGTATGCGTCCCGATGTGCGAGTCCTCTCAGCCCCTTATATGAGCCTGTCATGGTATCCGGCACAGTGGCTCTTGCCCATGCGCGAGTCCGAGCCGATAAAGATGACCGCATCTGCCGGGCTGATGGCCTCGGACATGCTCACTTTTGTGCGTACAGGCGATGACAAAACGTGGACACCGGCCTTGGATGCCTTGAATGAGTTGTATACCAAGGGGGTAGCAGACTGTGTTGCCGGTAAGTCCGGCTCATATCCCGTGCTCCGTACACCGCGTGTATACTTCGTGATGGAGGGTGACACGGTGTGGCTGGAGCTTGACAAAGACCGAAACGGCGCATCGGTATCCTTGCTAAAGGCTGACCAAATTTTGCTGTTGGATATGCTGGCCACCAATGCCGCTTCCGGGCACCCGCGCCCCTTCTATTGGACCCGCCCATTGGGTGAGGAAGTGTTCAATGGTAAGCTGACCCCCTATATGGAGCGGATAGGCTCTATAATGCGCCTTAACCCGAAGAAAGCCGGATTTAACTACCGCAAGACGGCAGCGTTGGCTCTCGACAAATACAAGTATGGCACATCACCCGGCGTGCTCGCTTCCGGCAAGATACCATATTTCGACCCGACAGCCGCCAATAATATCGCTCTGGTGCGTACGCAGATGATTGAGGCGGCTAATGAGCTGGCCAAGACCGGCAGCAAGGAAGATGCGCATACCGCTTTGGCACTCTTGCAGCGTGTGGAGGCTAACCTGCCCGACAAGATGGTGCCATACCAGGCAGTTACCCTCAAGCCCGAAATTGTCGGACTTCGTCGCATACCCCGGTATGCCGATGAGGGTCTGATGATGGGCGAGACATATAAACAGATAGCCGCCACGTTGTCAGATCAGAAGTTGGCCAAGCATGGCGAGGAGATCATCAAGGCTCGACTCAAATCCCTGCGCGACATCACCGCATACGTGGAAGCTCTTCGTCCGCAGTATCGCCGATTTATCTCATATAGACTGGAGTACCTGTATCGCGTGTTAAACCCGCTACCCCTCCCTGATTCCATCTGAACACGCCCTAATGGAGAAGATAATGCAATACATATGGCAGTGGCGACTTTATGGGGAGCCGGACAAGGCTCTCACAGATGGCCGCGCTGTACGCATTGTCAATCCCGGGACGCTCAACACCGCCTCCGGGCCGGACTTCTTCAATGCGCGTATTGACATAGAGGGAATGTGCTGGGCCGGCAATGTGGAGCTTCATGTCAAGGCATCTGACTGGCAACGCCACGGGCACGACAAGGATATGAGCTACGACTCCGTCATATTGCATGTTGTGGGGCTGTCAGACACCCATGTGAGTCGCTCTGACGGCTCACAGATACCGCAGCTGTTGCTACCTTTCAATAAGCAGACGGCTGACATGTATGAGTCACTGACACACGGCAAGGCAGCAATAAGGTGCGGCCACAAGACGGCTGATATGCCGCGTCTGCACTTGCGCGACTGGATAGAACGTGCCGGCATGGAGCGACTCACCATCAAGAGTGATCGGCTGCGAGGATATGTCGATGAGGCCGGCGGTAATTGGAATCAGGGACTCTTCATTATGCTCGCCAGAGCTTTGGGCTTCAGTCTCAATGGTGAGCCGCTGGAACGCCTGGCACGCTCCCTCCCTTTGAATATAATAGCCAAATATGCCGACTCCCGGTTACAGATAGAGGCGTTGCTCATGGGGCTTGCCGGGCTGCTCAATGGTGATCCCCCTGCCGGAGATAACGGCTATTACATCTCCTTGCGCGATGAATACTCCTTTTTGGCGCATAAGCATAATCTGAGCTCGTTGCCCTCCTCAATATGGAAGATGTCCGGTGCGCGGCCGAGCAATCTGCCGCAGCGCAAATTGGCTCATCTGGCCGTGTTGTTGCAAAATATACAGAGCCTCTTCTCGTCGCTTATAGCTGCACGCGGTGATTTGGAGCGGCTCATACCTCTGTTTCAAGTAGAGTTTGACGGTTATTGGGAGCGACACTTTACATTCGGGCCGGAGACGGCGCACAGCTATAAGAATGCGATAAGCGATGATATGACGCGTGTGTTGCTCATAAATGTTGTTGCCCCTTTGTATCACGCCTACGGCTGCTATACGGGCGATTATGAGCTTCAGGAGATGGCACAGAGCCTGTTGTGCTCGTTGCCGGCAGAGCGCAACTCAATCATGAAGATGTGGGCTTCCGTGGCGTCGCTAACGCCCGAAAATGCTTTTGAGTCGCAAGCACTGATACACATCAAGCGCGAATACTGCGAGCGCCACGAGTGTCTGCGTTGCCGTATGGGGCACAAACTGCTCCGAGTCACCGCTCACTCGCGGAAGTAGACACGTTTGACACGCGGTGACACTGAGGTGAGTACCTCATATGGTATGGTTTCAAGCACCTCAGCCAATCGGTCTACCGGCATCTGCTCGCCGAAAATCTCCACTATATCACCGGGAGCGCACGGCGCGTCGGTGACATCTATCATACATGCATCCATACATATATTGCCGATAGTGGGACATTCCCGGCCATTGATGAGGACATTGATGCGACCATTGCCGAATTTTCGGTTCATCCCGTCGGCATAACCGATGGGTATTGTCGCTATGCGCGAGTCGCGTGTCAGCACCCCGCGACGCGCATATCCGATAGTCTCACCGGCTTTGCGCTCCTTGACGGCAATCACCACCGTGCGCAGTGAGCTTACCGGCGAGAGCGGTTTCTCAATCTCCGGCGGCAGCGTGTTCACACCATACAGGCCGATACCAAGACGCGCAAAGTCATAATGATGTGTCTTGCCATACCGGAGTATCCCGGCCGAGTTGAGTATATGTCGCTTCACTGGGTAGTCCAGAGCTTGCATTATGCGGCTTGTATACTGCTCAAAACGAGAAAGCTGCAGCTCGGTATAGTCATCCATGTCCGGGCAGTCGGCGGTGGCCAGATGCGAGAACAGGGTTGCGGCACGTACTGTCTGTGTGCCGCGAAGTATCTCTATAAGCTCCGGCAACTCTTCCTCGTTGAAGCCCATGCGGTGCATGCCTGTGTCGAGCTTGATATGTATGGGGTAGTCAGTGATATTGCACTTGCCGGCTTCGCGTATGACATCGCGGAGCATACTGAACTCATATATCTCCGGCTCCAGCCTGCCGGCAAACATCGCCTTATAGTTTACCACCTTGGGGTTCATCACCATGATAGGCATGGTGATACCGGCGCGACGCAGTTCGAGCCCCTCATCAAGCACCGCAACCGCCAGATATGCCGCCCCTTGACTTTGTAGTGTCTTGGATATCTCCAACGGGCCGGCACCATAGGCCGAGGCCTTAACCATGGCTATGAGGCCGGTGCCGGAAGGCAGATGTGCACGGAAGTAGTTGAAGTTGCGCACTATGGCATCGAGGTTAACCTCCAACACCGTCTCGTGAGTGCGTGCTTCGAGGTTATGTATTATCTCATCGAAGCCGAACTCGTGTGCACCTTTGACCAAAACAAACTCATGTGTGAAGTCGGAGGTTGACATGCCGGACATCATGGCTGTCGTGTCCGGGAAGAAGAGAGAGTCGCCGGCAAACAATTCGCGGCATGCACACAGCTGCGGACCCACTCCGATAAACTTTCGCACTCCGGCAAGGCGCAGCAGCTCTGACACACGCTTATATGTGTCATGTGGATTGCTGTCCGGCGTTATATGCAGGTCGGAGAGCACAAGTGTCGGTGTGCGGTGGTCGCTCGCACTTACCACGCGCCGGTGCATGAAGTCAAGAGCTGAGTCCATCGACTCCAAGTCTGCGGTAAAAGCATCATACGCCAACAGACAGTCATTGACGCCGTCGCTCACATTGATGCGTGTGGCAATCGGCGAAATATGCCTCAATCCGCCGGCAATCCGTTCGGCATCATACCCCATAGCGCACATTGTGGCTATGACTGTGAGTGCATTCTCAATGTCGTATTCGCCGTTGAGGCTTATCCGAGCAGTCTGTTCCGCACCTTGATGGATATAATGTATAAGCGTACCACCATCAGGCAGCGGTTTTGTTTCGGACACATAGATTGCGGCAGACGGGTCTTTTCGGCTCCACCCGAAGAGACGGCGTCCGGCGGCGTATGGTTCGAGAGCCTCGCTCATCATTTGGTTGTCTGCCGGATAGACGATGGTATCGGCATGTTGAGCCAGCAGAGCCTTCTGGGCAGCTTTCTCGCGGGCGGAAGTGAAGCCGTCGGCATGTTCATCGCTCAGGGAGGTGAAGACGGTCAGTTGCGGCGCAATCAAGTCAGAGAGCGTCTGCATCTCCCCGGTGCGCGAAATGCCGGCCTCTATCAGGGCTATGCGTGTATGTGCATCAATGGATGTGAGTGACAGAGGTACACCTATCTGGGAGTTATAACTGCGAGGAGAGCGCACAACACCGCTTTCCGGCTCAAGAGCGGTATTGAGCCATTCCTTGACGATAGTCTTGCCGCGAGAGCCGGTAATGGCGGTCACCAAGGCGTTGCGGCCCTGCTTGCGACATGCCGCTCCCAAACGTCTCAGAGCTGTCAGGGGCGAGTCTGTTTGCATAAAGACAGCACCCGGGAAGTCGCCCTCCGGCACATGTTGCACCACAAATGCTCGCACCCCCTTGTCATACAGCTCCGGAATATAGTTGTGACCATCGCCGCTGTCAGTGGACAAGGCGAAGAACAGGTCACCGCTTCCGGTGCGAAAAGAGCGAGAGTCGGTGAGCAGAGTATCGATTGCCGGCTGCGAACACACGCCGAAGCATTTGGCATCAATAATGCGAGCTATCTCTTGTATACACCCAATCATAATCACAAAAATTTACGCAAATATAGCAAAAAATTTCCACCCCCCAAATCTCCGACAGCTACATACAAAAAAGAGGGTGTACCGAAATGTCGATACACCCTCTTGATTTACTTCTTGTTCAGACTATGATTAGTAGACGGCGAGTTTTTGGCCGTTGATGACGTATATGCCGGCGGGGAGAGCCTTAACGGTTGCCTTGTCGGCATTTTCGGCTACCTTGATGCCGGAGATGCTGTATACATCGTGGCGGGCGGTGTTGTCGTCGCCGTAGATGCTGTCTACACCATTGGTAGTGACTTCAAATGTGTAGCGTGCATCGTCGGTGGTAAGCAGGTTGCGGCCGTTAGAGTAGGAGACGTTGTTGATGTCGAAGTCTACAAGGCCGTTCTTCTGAGTCTTAATGGTCAGATAACCAAGGTTGTTAGCTGCAAAGGTGTTGGCTGAATAGATAGCCACGCGGTACTTGTTGTCAGCGAGCTGTGTCATTGAGATGTTGTGACCGTTTGATGCTTCGGGAGCTACATAGCTGTCTTCAGTCAGTGCCATACCGTCGGGTACAACGATGTCGAACATGATGCCGGCGACTTTCTTTGCTTCGGGCAGGTAGAGGGGCAGGTTGACAGTGCTCTCATTCATGACTACGGGAGCTGTCAAGGCGAGCTTGTTAGTGCTCATCTGTACAGACTCGGGGAGTTCGGCCGGCTCTTGTGCCATGAGGCGGCTGACGGCGAGTGTCACGTCTTCAACGGTGATGATACCATCGTTGTTGATATCCATATTCTCAAAGATACCGCCGAGGTCAATCTCGATTGCCTTGTTGGCTATGATGACAATGTCAGCGATAGTGAGAGCGTCGTCACCGTCAGCGTCACCGCTGATGTGCGGCTTAACCGTGATGGTGCAAGAAGCTGAAACATTGGAGCCGTCGACGGTTGTAGCTGTGATGACAGCTTCGCCAACACCGACAGCTGTTACATGGCCGTTTTCGTCTACCGTGGCTACATTGGTGTCGGAGCTTGTCCATGTGCAGCTCTGTGTAGTGGCGTCAGCGGGGTAATATGTTGCATACAGGTCGATGCTCTCGCCTACATAGATAGCGCTTTCGGTCTCGTTCAGTGAGATAGACTCTACATACTTGCCGTCTACGGTGACGTAAAGTGTGAGTTCGGCGCCGAAGCCGTCATTGGCTGTAACCTTGATAGCAGCAGAGCCTTGAGCTTTGGCAGTGACGGTGCCGTCGGCAAAGTCGATG
>N._stephensi_709_foregut__coassemble_662_pt1 | contig 11927 bp, 11 predicted proteins | sample N__stephensi_709_foregut__metabat2_high_PE_009 | metagenome-assembled genome bin N | reverse complement strand
TACGCTGAATGATGCGGTGATTATCCTTGACGAGGCACAGAACACCACTACCCATCAGATGAAAATGTTCTTGACGCGTCTGGGCATGAACTCCAAAATGGTTGTCACCGGCGATGTCACACAGATAGACTTGCCCAAACACACTCGCTCCGGTCTGTTGCAAGCACTCAACATTCTGAAAGGTGTTAAGGGTATCGGCCACATCGAATACGAGAAAAAGGACATTGTTCGTCACCCGTTGGTGCAGCGCATTGTCGACGCTTACGAGCAGCGCGAATCTGTCGACCGGGAAGATGACAGCTCCCCGGCAGAGCCGGAGTCATCCAACCCATAAGTACAAACCTATCCCATATATATTATCGCAGAGGGGGGACGCAACACATCGCGCTCCCCCCTCTCTCTTTGGCAAAGGCTGTATATTGCCCACCTTTAGTTTTTTTTAAGATTTTGGGAGTCAACATTTTCAGCCTGCGGGCGTTTATGTTTCTGAAAAGAGAAATTGACAAAACTATGAAAAAGACAGTAATGACATTGGCATTGGCCGCTCTGGCACTCGTGCCGGCGATGGCTCAACAGAAACAGAATAGACAAATACCTGAACAGCTGCGCATGGAGCGTGGCGTGGGTCCGGTGATGTCAGCGAGCACTGATGTGAGCGCACTGCCGGAGAAGGCTCAGAGCTTCTTGCGCGAACTCTTCCCTAATGCTACTGTGGCACAGGTTAAGAATGACTTCCGCGATCGTCAGTTCGATGTAGATATGAGCAACGGATATGAGGTGACGTTTGACTATGCAGGCAACTGGCAGGAGGTAGATGCTCCGGCGGGCGCGACGCTCCCAAGCAGCACACTGACTGCGCTGGTGCCTGAAGAGGTTGTCCTGACTACTTTCGGCAGTGACGCCCTGCTCAACGGCGGTATCACCAACGTGGTAGATGAGATAATGATTACCCCGTACGGCTATGCCGTAGAGTATATGACCGGTACCGTGGGTAAGGCAAAAGCAAATGTCAACAAGACTGATGGCTCTATCATGCTGAAAGCCAACAAGGCCAACAAGGCACGTATGAACAACCGCGCTCGTAAGGCAAAAAATCAAGGTCAAGCTATGAAGCAGTCAGCTCGCAAGGGTGCACGCCCGGTACGTATGGACAAGTCGCTCAAAACAGAGGCTGCCCGCGCTGCAAGCTTGAATGTTCAGTAAAATTCGGCCTCAGCTGAATGGTGATAAAAAAGAGGATGCAAGCAGATTGTTTTAATCTGACTTACATCCTCTTTTTATGTGACTCCTATACTATTAGTATTGTCCTGAAAGTATCTCGGGGGTGAGGGTTATGGTTTTAGATCCTCCGGGGAGGTTCAGTTTTATCACCAGATTGGTGTTATACATAGCCAGAAGTGATGCGAACATGTTGAGGTTGTCGGCTCCCATGGACTCGTTGAGCACTAATACCATTATGGGAGCAAAGGACTGCAGGTCATCCATTTCGGAGAACATGGATAACTCATCTCCATCAAAGTATGATGAGGGGAAGCTGAGTATGATATCATTGCCATCATATGTAGCTGATGAACCATCCTCCATGTTAGCGTTAAGCAATTGGGCAAATTCTGCCATCTCCTGGCTGTAAGCGGAGGCTTGAGGAGCCACGATGAATGCGGCTACTGCCAGAATAAAAATTGATAATATCTTCTTCATTTTATTAGAGGTATGAAAGGTTAATCTTAGAGAATTCGAGGTCTGACTTGGCGCGAGCGGCAAGCGATGAGTCCAGACGGATAGCTTGACGCAGATTGCTCAATACCATATTCTCGTTGTTGGTACGAGCACCCAGTACGGCCAGCAGGTAGTAAGTGGTGGCGTCCGGGGTGGTGATGGCACTCAGTGTGTTACGCGCTGAAGCATAGTCTTTTGAGAGGATTTGAGCGAGAGCGGCATTGTTTGTTTTTGACTGACCGAAAGCGTTGACGGCAGCAGGTATTTGACCCTGACTCAGGTAGTAAACACCAAGAGCCTCACCGGCTTCGGGCACATCAGAGGCCATACCGAAAGCCTGATAAGCGTCTGAGTATTTGCCGTTAAGCATCTCCACCAGACCCTTGTTCATTTCGGCCTCATGGCTTGAGGGGTTAAGACGCAGTGCGTGCTCAAAGTTGGCAAGTGCGCCCTCATAGTCACCGGCGACATACTGTGTGAGGCCGAGATTATTGAATGAGCGATAGTCTTGCGGGAATGTCTGGCAAGCCTGGTTGTACACCTCCATCTTCTTGTTGTTGTCGTTGGTGAGAGTGGCGATGTAGAGCATCTCATCGGCTGTGAGTCCGGCGGGGTTGGTGTTGAAGAGGTTTACGAGCTCTTCGTTGCTCTTGCCGATAACGTTGATGGATGCCATGACGCGGCTGTAGCGCAGCTGCGGGAGTATCTGGTCAGCCAGCTCATCAAATACGTTGGCCAGATTGCGAATCTCTTTTTCGCGCAACTCCGGGTCTGTCTGGCTGTTCAACACATAGAGTATCAGGTCTTTGTCTTGAATATTACTCTTCTCTACCAGCTGACGGAAGCCTTCCCAGTCCTCGGGAGTGAAGTTGGAGGTAAGCTCGCCGAACTCGGTGATTTTGTCTTTTTTGAGTTGAGACTCCACTAAGGCAGTAGTGTTCTTTTCACGCTTCTCGGCGAGAGCCTTGTTGAAGTCATATGCACCTTCGGGAGAGGCATAAGAGCTCACAGAGATGTCAGCAATCTCTCTCTTGGGGTCGGCAGCTGCCTCCTGAAGCTTCTTGCCCAAATCGACATATTGTGCTCCGGAAGTCTCTGAGGAGCGAATGTTGGCTTGGTTGATAAGGAAGTGTATATCAGCACTATACTTTTCATTGATGACGCGTTGGAAATTGTCGGCGGCAGTAGCCGGATTGACAGTGCTAGCATCAGCGAGAGTAGCAGTGGCTATGACACCCTGACCCACCTTAACACGCGGCAAGACATACTTCTTGCCATTCTGATTTACGGCAAAGTCGAGGCACAAGTCGCTTTTGGCCATCTGCGGGTTGTACACGACATTGAAGGGGATATTAACCACACCACCCTGCTCATAATTCACTACCGTGCCATTGGCGCGAACATTCTCACCCTGAATGGTATAGGGTGCAGAGAGTGTCTCACCGTCAGCATACACCAGGACGGGAGTTACGGTGACCTCAGCATTCTTAATCATGAATTTGGGCGGGATGTTACCGCTAACGACAGCCGGCACATTTTGGCCTTGCACCTCCAGGGGAGCCGGATTGCACAAGAAGTAATCGCTCTTGAAGTTAGACAGTTTTTTGCTGCAAGAAGACGCGCCGACAAGCAGTACAAAGGCACCGGCGGCAATCATCAATTTTTTGTCCATATTATAGAAAAATTTAAGGTGCTTGAAATATTCGGCTAAAGTACGAAAAAAAGTTGATATACACACTAACGGAGCTGAAAAACTTTTTGACGTATAGTCCGATGTGTTAAAAATAGTTAAATTTTTTATTTCCCCTCTTTTATAATTTTGCAGGTTGAAAATTTATTTATAATTTTGCAATCGTGTTTTTCATGGTATTAGATTTAAGGTTAGAGGATTAGTTGTCGTGAGACAATTAATCTTTTTTATTTTTTGTGGAGTATCCGGTCGGACTACCCCGATTTTTACCCCAAAATAACTTTTTTACTATGCAAAGAATTATAGCCTCATGTCTCGGTTTGGCATTGAGCTTCGCGGGCTTGACATATGCCGATACATCGACAACAAGCCCCACCGCCGACCGACAGTCTTTCAGTATATATGTTGATGACAATGGCGTGCTCAGGCGTTCGGACACGAATGATGAGGTGGCCTATTACGGCACTAACTATACCGTGCCCTTTGCTCATGCTTATCGTGCATTGGGGCAGTTGGGAGTGGACCGCAAGGAGGCTATAAAGCGCGATGTATATCATATGGCACGTCTCGGCTTCAATGCTTTTCGTCTGCATCTATGGGATGTGGAACTCTCTGATGCTGAGGGAAATTTGCAACAGAACGACCATTTGGACCTGCTTGACTTCCTCATCGCCGAGCTGGAGAAGCGCGGCATTGACATTGTGTTGACTGCACAAACCAATTTTGGCAACGGCTACCCGGATCGCGACATCGATACCGGCGGATACTCATACGACTTTGATAAATGCGAGATACATGAAAATCCCCGGGCGCAGCAGATACAAGAGAACTACCTGAAGCAGCTCGCCGCCCACGTCAACCCATACACATCCAAGAGCTATGCCGAAGATCGCGCAATTATAGCCATGGAAGTGAACAACGAGCCGTGTCACAGCGGCACCTCGGAGCAAGTGACGGCATACATCAATCGTATGGTAACGGCATTGCGCAGCAGCGGGTTTGACAAGCCGATACTGTATAACGTGAGTCACAACCCGGATGTCACAGATGCGTATTATAAGGCTGACATACAAGGCACTACATATCAGTGGTATCCCACCGGGCTGGTTGCCGGACGCATGCGACACGGCAACTTCTTGCCTAATGTGAGCAAATATGAAATACCCTGGGAGGACACGATGCCCGGCTATGCCGACAAGGCAAAATTCATATATGAGTTTGACCCGGGCGATGTGCTCGTGGCCAACCTCTATCCGGCCATTGTGCGCACACTGCGCGGCAAGGGTTTCCAGTGGATTACGCAATTTGCTTATGACCCGATAGACATGGCACGCTTCAACACCGAGTATCAGACACACTTTCTGAACCTGGCATACACACCCTCCAAAGCCATAAGTATGCTCATTGCCTCACAAGCCATGCAGCAGATACCTCGCGGTGCCGACTATGGTGACTATCCGGCAAGCAACTACTTTGATGACTTCGCCGTGTTTGGTGTCACGGATGAAAAGGATTTGGGCTCATATCTCAATTCGCCGACAAAGCACTACTACACCAATGACCAGGAGTTGGTAAAACCGCACAAATCCACATTAGAGCATATTGCCGGTGTCGGCAGCAGTTATCAAGTCGTTAATTATGAAGGGAGCGGTGCATACTTCCTCGACAAGTTGGATGACAAGCATTGGCGACTGGAAGTAATGCCGGATGTTGAACTGACTGCCGACCCCTTCCGTCACACCTCATTGGACCATGAGGTGGCTCAGATTTCATATACCGAACGCCCGATGCTGATCAGACTGCCTGAGTTAGGAGACACATACCGGTATGTAGGTATGAATGAGGGTAATACGCGCAGCGGACGCGCTGCCGGGAGAAGCTTTGATGTATATCCGGGCGTGTATCTGTTGTCAGCCGATGAGCCGGACACTCTCACATGGACTGCTGCAACACCCTTCAGCAACGGCACGGCGGCACATGGCGGCATGAATATGCTCGTCGGCGAATATGTCGCCCCACCGGCTACCGCTGATTTGAAGACAGTTGAGCAGCCGCAGACTTCCGAGTATATCAATATCGAAGGAGGCAAAGCCCTCATTTATCCCAACCAGCCGGGTGTCTTTGCAGAGGCCGGCACCATACCCGACTCTCAGGGTGCATGGCTCAAGAAGGTCGAGGCCACAGACACCGCCCCGGCAGCTTATCGCGTGCAATTCACCCCCACAAAAGATGATGTGCGCGCCGTCATAAAAGCAGACTTGACACAGATGGAAAGCTTGTTTCTCGATGACAACAATCTTCGACTCGTGTTGGCTGACAAGCCTGTGGGCGTGGACACAATACAGATTGGCCTTATCGACGATATAGGTATCACCTACGCTGCTGACATGCCGGCAGATAACCTCCGTAAACGCTCTGACGGCAAGTATGAGCTGACTGTAAACACCGAGGCATTACAGCCGACAGTCACTTGGCTTATGCCGGCAGCTTACCCCTCATTCATGGCTCGCAGCTGGGACGGCACAAATTATGAATATCTCAATGAGCATATCAACTATCCCCAATCGGCCGTAATCACCCTCGCCGGCTTGAAGAAAGATATGCCGGTAGACTTTGTGTTAAACGCATTGATTTGCGAACCAACATTGCCACCAACTCGTTAAATCAAAAAAAGACACTGACGACACAATGGAAAGAATCTTATGGGCAGACGATGAGATAGATCTGCTGAAACCACATATAATGTTCCTGCAGAGCAAGGGTTATGAAGTTGAGACAGCCTCCAACGGCCGTGACGCTATTGACGCCCTTGCCGCGCACCCCTTTGACCTGGTATTGCTCGATGAGAATATGCCCGGCATATCCGGCCTGGAGACGCTCAACATCATCAATCAGCAATTCCCCCAACTGCCGGTAATCATGATCACCAAAAGCGAGGAAGAAAACCTGATGAACCAGGCTATCGGCAACAAGATTACAGACTATCTTATTAAGCCCGTCAACCCATCGCAAATACTGCTGTCTATCAAGAAGAACCTGCACTCGTCTGAGCTGGTGGCTGCACAAGCCACAACTTCTTACCAGCAAGAATTTCAGCAGCTCAGCTCCAAGATAAGTCGTGCCGAAAGTATCGAAGACTTCTATGAGCTGTATCGCTCGCTCGTCTACTGGGAGATGAACCTCGCCTCTACCGAGACACACATGGACGAGATGCTCGCCATGCAGACACGCGACGCCAACTACAACTTCACCAAGTTTGTCAAGCATAACTATGCCGACTGGGTGAACACTCCGGAGCATCCGCTGATGAGCCATGAGCTGTTCAAAAAGCGAGTATTCCCGGCTCTCGACCACGGCGACAAACTATTCTTCATACTTATAGACAACTTCCGTCTGGACCAGTGGAGAGTGCTTCAACCCCTTGTTTCAGAGTTGTTTAATATTCAGGAAGACCTCTATACCACCATTTTGCCCACATCTACACAGTATGCCCGCAATGCAATCTTTGCAGGACTCATGCCGCTGCAGATAGCCACAATGTACCCCGCACTCTGGGTGGACGAAGATGAAGATGAGGGTAAGAATATATATGAGGAGCAGCTCATCAAGACACAGATAGAGCGATACCGCCGTCACGACACATTCTCATACAACAAGCTCAATGACTCAACCGGCATAGACAAGTTCATGGCCAAGTTTAACTCATTGAAGGACAACTCGCTGAATGTCATAGTACTCAACTTCATCGATATGCTGTCGCACGCACGTACCGAGAGCAAGATGATACGCGAGCTGGCCAACAGCAATGCCGCATATTGCTCACTGACAGAGTCATGGCTTAAGCACAGCGGGGCATTGGACCTGTTCAGACGCATAGCCGAGAGCGGTGCCAAAATCATACTTACCACCGACCACGGCACAATACGTGTGGACAACCCGGTGAAAGTGATAGGCGACCGCAACACCAACACCAACCTACGGTATAAAGTAGGCAAATCGCTGAATTACAATAAGAAGCAAGTATACGAGATGACAAATCCGAAGAAATTCGGACTTCCGGCACCCAATCTGTCGAGCACATACATCTACGCGTGCAACGAAGACTTCTTCTCCTACCCCAACAACTACAACTACTACGTACAATACTACACCGGCACTTTCCAACACGGAGGCATCTCCCTGCAAGAAATGCTCGTCCCCCTCGTAACCCTCACCCCCCGCTAACCTCCACACCATATATATAAGTGTGGTCAATTCATGTGAAGGTGGGTTCCGAAGTTTCTTCTATCAAAAACTATCAAAAAATCGGATGATTGTTTTGTGAAGTTAAAAATAAATATTAAATTTGCAGCGCATATCGCTCGGAAGCCCGATATGGGTAAGGGAGGGTATGCGCTGACATAATGTAAAAGCGTTTATCCACGCTTGTTTCTTGCCAATCCTGAATCTCGCAAATTCACTTCAAAGCCGGGAACAAAGCAACGATAGATGCCTTTTGTGGATATGTATATTCCGTCTGCAGACCGGATGCTCGTGATGAGTGTCTGCGCCTGTGTTGACGTGAGTTCATATCGGCGTGAGGCTTCCGTACGTTGCTCGTTCTGCTTTGAAGGGCAATGCGAGAGCCTTGGATTGGAGAACGAGCCGATACAGACTCTCACGCTTTTTTGTATCCACCTAACGCTCGCTGTGGGGAGTCAGCCGAGCATCAAATTCAATATGGAAAAATCAAAGAAAGAGGAGCTTCAGTCACGCCGACAATTCTTTAAGAAAGCTGCCAAAACCGCTCTGCCCATCCTCGGTGCCATCGCTTTAGCCAACGTCCCCCTCATTGGCAAAGCCTCCACAAACGCCATGGGATGCAGCTCAGACGGATGTTCAGCCAGCTGTAGGACAAGCTGTCAAACAGAATGTCGTGGCCACTGCAGATATGCATGTAACACCACTTGCTCCGGTTCTTGCTCAAGTCGTGCCGGCAGATAACATTTTTACGGGATGTCGAATTTATAGATGAGTTCTATAAATTCGGCATCCCGATTTCCAAATAAATCATTTCGTAGGTTAATAAAGTCTTCATTATATGAGCATTAAAGAAAATGAAAGACCATGGAAAAATGGCATAGCGAAATATATTACTTTTATTGTCACCAAAGACTGTCAACTCGCTTGTAAGTATTGCTATCTTGTAGGTAAAAATACAAACGAACGCATGAGTTGGGATACAGCAAAGGCGGCAGTTGATTTTATCTTATCACGTGAACATGAATTCCCGGAGGAAAGCGTAGTATGGGACTTTATAGGTGGTGAACCTTTCTTGGAAATCGAATTAATTTACAAAATTTGCGATTATATAAAACTGCAATTATATACTCGTAATCATCATTGGTTTAACTCCTATAGATTTTCTTTTTCTACAAATGGTATAAATTATGCCTCACCTAAAGTGCAGAACTTTATTCAAAAGAATAAGAATCACCTGAGTATTGGTATAACCATTGACGGCACGAAAAAGAAACATGACTTGAACCGTATTTGGAAAGGAGAAATTCCGGAAAAGGGATCTTATGATGATGTTGTAGCTAATATACCGCTGTGGCTAAATCAATTCCCGGGCAATAGCACCAAAGTCACTATAAGCAGTGCGGATATCGGATACATAACAGATAGCGTGCTGCACTTGTATTCTCTTGGTATTAAACAAGTTAATATAAATGTTGTCTTTGAAGATGTATGGAAACCCGGTGATGATTTATTATTTGAAGAGCAACTAATGGCTTTAGCAGATCAAATCATTGAAAATGAATACTACAATGATTATTCCTGCTCATTCTTCTCTGAAGAAATAGGTAAGCCACTAAATAATGTTACCGAAAATCAGAACTGGTGTGGAGCAGGGAGGATGTTGTCGATTGATGCAGCCGGGAATTTCTACCCATGTACGCGATTTGCCGCTTATTCGCTACGTAGTAAAAAGCCCCTTATCATCGGTAATGTGCGCGATGGTATAGACAAAAACAAGCTGCGTCCGTTCCTGACTCTCGATCGTATCACACAGTCACCGCAAGAGTGTATTGATTGTGAAGTGGCAAGCGGTTGCGCCTGGTGCCAAGGCGAGAACTATGACGCAGCCGATACTCCCACCGTATATCAGCGTGCTACAGCCATTTGCAAGATGCACAAGGCTCGTGTTCTCGCCAACAACTATTACTGGAACAAGCTGTATCGCAAGCTTGAACAAGAGGGTAAGAGAGAAGAATTTGAGAAGTCTAAACTGCAAACTACACAAGAACCATGCTGAAATATCTCATAATACAGACTTGCGACTCTGCAACCTCATTTTGCCATTATGACAATGTGGTGAGCGATGACAAACTTATCGACTTGGATACTCTCAAACAGGCTCTGCTATGGTCTATGAAAGAGAATCTCAATGTGCAGTTTGTACTCCCGGATATTCGCTTGCCCAAAGAATATGAGCACGCTATTGATACCATTGACAGTGCCAAAATTGCTTCATCAAAGAGCGTCTACACTGACGATGCTGACATTGTGGTATTCAATAGTTGGACTGACTTTAAGGACTATACTTTAAAAAAAGGTGTTACTTATGTGATCAGGACTTCATTCTCTGACCTGCAGTCGAACAAGAGATTACTGAGTGAAGCGTTGCCAAATGTCGACAGAGTAAATGTTGTCCTGACTGATGCAGCAATAATGACAGATGTCCTCAATGAGTCGTACTCGGAATTTTTGGATACCATTGCTGAAAGCGTGAGAAAAGAATACGAGGCTGAACATCTCGTTCAGCTCAATATTCTTACAGACAGACTTATGCTTAACGGCATGAACAACTGTAACGCCGGGTGGGAGAGTATTACCCTGGCTCCCAATGGTAACTTTTATGTATGTCCGGCTTTTTACTTTGATGAGGAGGCAGAACCGGTTGGCAGCATAGCTGAGGGACCGAAGGTAAAGAATCAGCAATTGTATCAGCTTGACCATGCGCCGATATGTCGAAATTGCGATGCTTGGCATTGCCGCCGTTGCGTATGGCTTAACAAGCGTCTCACCCTCGAAGTGAACACACCGAGCCATGAGCAATGTGTCACTTCACACCTCGAGCGTAACGCTTCTGCCCGTCTGCTCGCTACTCTTAAGAAAAACAATGTCGTATCTTCTGAAATAATTCTTACAGAAGAACCCATACTTGACCCAATAGAAAAACTTTTAAACTCATAATGTTAAATATGAAAAGACTAATCACTTGTTTATCAGCACTTTTTGTGTTAGCTCTCTCAGTATCGGCACAATTACCGAATGGCTTCGGACAGAACTATGTACTTTCAGGTACATATGATTCTTACGGCAACCCCGTTTCAGATCCGGGCACTGCGCAGACTGCCTCGCTATTAGTAGTCACTACAAACTTCGGATTCATCCAAAGTTCTGCAATATTGACACTTAACACTATGGTAGGTAGCTCAAATCTAAGCTATAAGTACACGGGAAATCAAAATGGTTGGTGTGTATACGTCTGCGATATGGGTGTCGCCGGAAGCAGCTATCTCCTTGTATCTTCCAACGGAAATATCATGAGAGTAGAAAAAGCATGGTCGGGAGGTAACTTTGCGGAATATGTGGCAGAATAGCACCCTCTCATAAGACAAAACAAATTTCATTAGCAAACTTGCATTACTGATGAAAATACTAATCTGTTGTTTATTCCTCTTTGTATCCGTATTTGAAATTTCTGCATTTAATTATTCAACACCAATTATTGTTCAATGCAAAAAATGTAATGGTGAGGGATATAAACGTTGTAATAAGTGCAAAGGCAACGGATATAAAGAAAAAAAAGGACAAAGGGAAAATTGTAAAAAATGTGACGGAGAACGTATTCTTACATGTAATTATTGTAAGGGAGCAGGTAGAGTGAAAAAAAGCCATTGCTTGGATTGCACCTCAGGTTATAATATATGTTACCATTGTCATGGAAATGGTAATTTTGGAAAGCGCCTTGTCACGGTTAAATGTAAAACATGTAATGGTTCCAAACAAATCCGCTGCACATCGTGCGGTGGACATCGCTCCACACAAGCAAATTGCAAAAAATGTTCAAAAACGGGTAAAATAACTTGTACAATTTGTAAAAATGGAGTAACATCAGAATATGAGAATATAAACTGCACAGTTTGCCATGGCATGAAACGGCTGCTTTGTAAATCTTGTCGTGGTAATTATAACAAAACGGATTATATTAAAATAGAATCTGACTTAGATAACTGAATCAAGATATGAAGAAAGAAGTGGGACGCGTCTCGGAAGAAGAACGCGATGAGATACAGGCGCTTTTTGAGCGTCGCAACGGGCTGGCGGAATTGGCTAAAATTCTGACTGCCGACAACAGCGAGCTGTACGAACGACTTGTGAATGATATGGCCCTTACCGGAAGCAAGTTTCAACAGTGGTGGGACATCATGGGTGAAAAGTATTCATGGGAGTCGGTCGAGAATGGCAATTG
>N._stephensi_709_foregut__coassemble_621_pt1 | contig 12498 bp, 9 predicted proteins | sample N__stephensi_709_foregut__metabat2_high_PE_009 | metagenome-assembled genome bin N | reverse complement strand
AAAGGTGGACATAGTACCGATTTTACTAACTCGTGCCGATAGCTGAGTAGTTACGATATGTACATTAATTGTTAAAGTATGTTAAATGATAGTACTTTGCTTTGCATGGTATTGGGTTTTGTTGTAACTTTGCGGTGAATTTCTGAGCGACTTGTCTGCACGGACACTGTCGGAGTCGGAAATTTATCGATAAGTAGCTAATATATATTGTTATGACAGAGATTAATGCTGAAAATATTAAGTCACAGATGCGTAAAGGGGTGCTGGAGTTTTGCGCACTTCTGATCTTGCAGCATCGACCGGCGTACGCCTCTGAGCTGATTGCAGCTCTAAAAGAGGCTAATCTGATAGTCGTGGAGGGTACTCTGTACCCGCTGCTGACGCGCATGAAGAATTCCGGATTGTTGTCTTACAATTGGGTTGAGTCGACTGCAGGCCCTCCGCGAAAGTATTATGAGCTGACACAAGCGGGGCGAACTGCTCTGGATGCGCTCAGGACTCTCTTCTCCGATATCACCAAGTCCGTAGAGATACTCTCGGCTACCGGTACTGACAACAATATTAATAACTCAGACGTCGAGGACGTCAACAACATTTAAACTGATGAAAAAGACATTCACACTGAGCATAGCCGGCAGGTTGTTTCAAGTTGAAGAAGATGCCTATGCCCTGTTGCTCGATTACCTGGACAGCCTCACAATAGTGTTTAAGGGCAAGGATGGTGAGGAAATCATAAATGACATTGAGGCTCGTATCAGCGACCTTTTTCAGGAGAAAGTGGACATGGGTCAGATAGTGTTCACCGTGGCCGGTGCTAATGAGGTGATTAAGGTTATCGGCAATGCTCGCGAGATTGCTGACGAAAGTGACGAGCGCGAAGACCTAGAATGTGAGCGCGGTGACTCTGACACTCACGCTCATGACGACAATTCTTGTCCTCCCCAGCCGCCGTGCCCGCCACCGTCTTACATGCAGATACATCGCAAATTGTACCGCTCACAGTCTGACAAGGTGATAGGCGGCGTATTAGGAGGTATGGCTATACGGTTTGAAATCAATTCAACGGCAATACGTCTGATTGCGGTATTGTTAGCCTTCTGTGTGGGCTTCTTCCCCTTGATATTGGCTTATTGCATAATGTGGGCGTGCATCCCTATTGCTAACACTCCGGAAAAGATATTGGAGCAACAAGGACGGCCGGTGACGGTAGCAGCTATCGGCGAGGTATTGAATCAACAATCCATGTGTCCGCAGCCTGATAATCAAGACTCATTCTTCCGCGTCATAGGCGCATTGGTTATGGGGTTTGTCGGATTTATAGCCACCATTGTCGGGATTGGGCTGGCTGTCGGCTTCATCTGCTTTCTGATTTGCAGCATAAACGCGATGTGTAGCGACACTTTGACACTTGCATTGATTAATGCCGACTACTTACATAGCTATGAGGGTGCCACCTTTCAATCGGTTATGCTTTTCATGTCAATGGCTATGGTATGTCTGTTCTTATTGCTGCCCTGTATAGCCACTGTATGGGCTGCCTGCACGGTACTGTTTAAGACCAAGGCTGCCGGTCGTCGCATATGGATTATCGGTCTGTCAATCGAAATCTTTGCACTCATCTTCTTGTGCGTCGCATTTATCTTACTGAACTGAACCATACTTGAAATAAGTAATAAAGGAGGTCGATTTTTCAATTGAGTTGAAAATAGACCTCCTTTTGTATCAGTGAACGGAGTCACAAGCCTCACACACGGGTGTATGGCATCATTGGTGTGCGTACGAAGACTTGGACTACTGCAACAGCAATTTTGTGAGTATAACGTCCATAAACAGAATCATTATGGAGCTGATTACCACGGCATTGGTACTTGCCTTACCCACCTCGAGCGCACCTCCTTTGACATAATAGCCGAAGTATGCAGCCACACTGGTGATTATGAATGCGAAGAAGTATGTCTTGATAATTCCGTACCACACATACCACTCAACAAACATGGTTTGTATGCCGTAAATATAGTTCTCGACGCTTGTAATGCCGGTGAAGTAAGCTATACCCCAGCCTCCCAGAAGGCCCATAAACATAGAGAGAACAACGAGTACGGGGACAAAAAGCACGAATCCTACCACTTTGGGCATCACTATATAATTGGCTGAGTTGACACCCATTATCTCCATCGCATCTATCTGCTCGGTGACACGCATGGTGCCTATCTCCGAAGCAATATTACTGCCTACCTTACCGGCCAAGATGAGCGACAATATTGAGGAGGAGAACTCCAATAGCAATATCTCGCGCGTGGCAAGACCGACAGAATATGCCGGTATGAGCGGACTCATAATGTTGAGCTGCATCTGTATGGTGATTACGGCTCCGATAAAGATAGATATGATGATTGTCAGAGGTATGGAGTCTACCCCTAACTTGCTGATTTCTTTGATTATATTACGACCGAACTCGCTCCACTTGTCAGGGGTGCGAAATACCTTGGTCATAAACAGGCAATATTTGCCGAAGCTTTTTATTGACTTTATAAGCATGAGCTCAGTATATATGTAGCTTTCCTAATTGTTGTGCAAATTTACAAAATTTTTCTTTAACCTACGTAATATAACACCCAAAAACGATGTTACACGCCATGCAGTGCAGCCAAGAATGTGCTTCAGACTTCCTGTGGTGTTGGTGACTCAGGCTCATTATCCGACACTTCATCAGTGTTAATCTGTGACTCACTGTCACCCGTCTCCGGGGCTGCACTTGCTTCCTCATCGGGGCACAGAAGTGACTTTATTGTCGCTGACACTTTGACAGTCGTACGTAATTTATTTAACAGACTGCGCTGTATGAAGACACCTGCTATCCATATGGGGACACTCAACGGCAATATCACCATACATAATATGCTCAGCCACTTTCGACGTGCCGGGTGATATATCCACTGTGGACTGATTAGGGGATAGTCGAACAATTTTGCCACCACGGCTTTGTTGCGGCAATCAGTCAGATATTCCACCGTATCATCCAATTGTTCTGATAAGGCCGCTATCGCTTGTACAGGCATACCCTTTAGCCAATATCTGACAAAGAATTGCGGATGCTTGTATTTAACCAGGAACTCTTGACACATTGACTCCGTCAGAGCCATCTTGCAGAGTGCCTCCGAGGTCGATATATCGTTAATAATCACCTCCTTATACTCCACACGGCGCGACACTCCCTTGCCGACCAATTTATGCAGCAAGTTGCGCCAGGCATCGGGGTTGAATACGGCCGAGTCATTCATCGCCTTCCATGTGACATATATGCCCAAAGGAGCCAGGATAGCGGTCGAAATCCACATACCATCCACCACCGGCCAATGGCCGTCACGCGCCATCTTATAGCCCGTGTTGTCGATGATGTAATATATAATAAAGAGGATAACCGAAATCACCAATGGCGTACCCAAACCACCTTTGCGAATAATTGCACCCAGCGGTGCTCCTATGAAGAAGAAAATCAGACATGCCACAGAGAGAGTAAACTTCTTCATCAACTCAATCTCGTGGCGACGTATCTGCGCCCAGTCCTCCTTCATTGACTCAATTTTGAACCGGGCATTTGACACCTGTGATTCGGCATTTTGAGTAGCGCTTTGCAGTATCATCTCCTGCTTGGTCTTTGGCGCTTTAGCCAGCAACGAGTCTAAATTCAGATACCCTTGAGGCATGGATACAGGCTTGTAGGCCAATATCTTGCCGGTACCGCCATCAACATTTACTTTAACTCCTCCGTATGGCACTCGTCTAAGATAATCCGCATATACATAGCCTACACTATCGACCCTTTGCTGCACGGAGTCGATAGTCTCGCGCAGCTCTTCGATATTCTTGCCTACATACTGCTTGCGCATACCATCCTCGCTGAGTCGGTTGAAGTTGGCGTCAAACTGTATCAGAATCTCCTTCTGTTTGAAAGTCTCACGACGGAAAGGAACATTCTGCTGTGACGTATTCTGATTTTGCAAGTTATCGAACTGCTCGCCGTGCCACATGTTCAGATACAAATGGCGCATATCTTTTGTAAAGGCCAAACGCGCGGAGTCAGCTCGCAATATTGTACCCTTGTCATACCCCTTGCTGACGTCGTATATCATGACGTTGCGCAAGATGCCGGTATTCATATTCTTGCTCTGTACAAAGAGATTAAAGCCGGGTATCTGGTCGTAAAACACCCCCTCCGGTATCTCCAATTCAGGACTCTTCTGCCTCATGGAGAAGAGCAGCGTCCACATTTTCACCTGAGCCTTTGGCAACACGTCATTTTGAAAATAGAACGCACCGACCGCAATACCGCTAATCAAGATAATCAGAGGTGCCATCACCCTCAGCAGACTGATACCGGCAGCCTTCATGGCCGTAAGCTCAAATTTTTCCCCCAGATTACCAAACGTCATCAGCGAGGCCAACAAGATAGCCAATGGTAATGCCATGGGCACAAGCGTCACGGCAGCATAGAAAAAGAGTTCACCCAAGACATCCATACTCAACCCCTTACCCACAAGATCGTCGATGTATCTCCACAAAAACTGCATCAGCACGATGAAGAGCACGATGAAGAATGTCATCGCGAACAAGGGCAGGAATGTTTTTAAGATAAAGATATGTAGGCGTTTAACTATTACCATAGCGTGAAATATCACTCTTTTTCGGAGCGTAAAATTACAAAATATTTGTCGATTGACAAATTATTTGTAACTTTGTGTGATATTTCGTCAGTGTCGATTTAGGCTATATGCGCTAACGATACTGCATCAAAACGTCTAACAAAACTTTTTTAATACCATAAAACCATTATGAAATTGTTTGACCGCCTGGCGCTTAAGGCCAAAAGCCACCCTCAGCGCCTTGTCCTTCCCGAGGGCAAAGAGCCGCGCACACTTCAAGCAGCAGACCGCATCATTGCAGAAGGTCTGGCTGACATCATTCTCATCGGCAAGCGCAACGAAATACTCGCCGTTGCCGCTGAATACAAACTCGCCAACATCGAGAAAGCTCACATCGTTGACCCTGATGACACCGAGTTTACCGAGCCGTATGCACAACTCTTCTATGAGCTGCGCAAGAAGAAAGGTGTTTCGCTCGAGGACGCACGTTATACAGTGAAGAACCCGCTGTATCTGGGCTGCTTGATGATTAAGAACGGTGACGCTGACTGCCAAGTGGCCGGTGCCTTGTCCACTACCGGCAATGTGCTTCGTGCCGCCTTCCAGGTGCTGAAGACAAAACCGGGTATCAGCGTTGTCTCCGGCGCATTCATCATGCTTCTGCCCGAGAACGTACCATACGGCACAGACCACATGCTCATCTTCGCTGACTGCGCCGTTGTGCCCGACCCGACAGCCGAAGAGCTCGCGCAGATTGCCGTCTCAACAGCCACTACAGCTAAAGACATCGCCGGTATTGACCCGGTAGTCGCCATGCTCAGCTTCTCAACCAAGGGCAGCGCATCACACGACAAGGTTGACAAAGTAGTCAAAGCCACCGAGATAGCCAAGGAGATGTGTCCCGACCTCAAGATAGACGGTGAGATGCAGAGCGATGCAGCTATCGTTCCCTCTGTAGGTGCCTCCAAAGCACCCGGAAGCGAAGTAGCCGGTCACGCCAACACATTGGTATTCCCCAACCTCGAAGTAGGCAACATCGCTTACAAGCTGGTACAACGCCTCGCCGGCGCCGGCGCAGTGGGTCCCATCCTCCAAGGTCTTGCCGCTCCCGTCAACGACCTCAGCCGCGGCTGCCTCGTTGAGGATATTTACAATACCATCATCGTGACTTGTAACCAAGCCATTGGCGAAAAAGGTCTCTAACAATCATCTTTCAGGCGGAAGGTCGTAAATAGGGAGTCAACCCGATAACGGCCCTTCTGCCTGACGATTAATACTCTTAATAACATGAAAATTCTCGTGCTCAACTGCGGATCTTCATCCGTAAAATATAAGCTCATTGACTCTGAATCAAAAGAGGTCCTCGCTGAGGGCGGTGTTGAGAAAGTCGGCCTGGCTGACTCATTCCTCAAGTTCAAACGTCCCGATGGTTCCAAAGAGACTATCGTTGTCTCCATGCCCGACCACAAAGCAGCCGTTGCCAATATTCTCAACATCCTCACCGATGAGAAAGAAGGCGTTATCAAATCATTCAACGAGATAGACGCTGTCGGCCACCGCGTAGTACACGGTATGGACAAATTCAACAAGAGCGTACTCATCACACCCGAAGTGATTGAGAAGATCAAAGAGTGCTACATCGTGGCTCCTCTTCACAACCCGGCCAACATGACCGGTATTGAGGCCGTGACAGAGCTGCTTCCCGACGCTCCTCAGGTAGCCGTCTTCGACACCGCATTCCACCAGACTATGCCCGCCAAGTCATATATGTATGCTCTCCCCTGGGAGGCTTACAGCAAATATGGAGTGCGTCGCTACGGCTTCCACGGCACATCTCACAGATATGTCAGCAAACGTGCTTGCGACTTCCTCGGTGTGCCTTACGAAGACCAAAAGATCATCACATGCCATATCGGCAATGGCGGCTCAATCACCGCTGTTGAGGGTGGCAAGAGCATCGACACCTCAATGGGTCTTACTCCCACCGAGGGTCTCATGATGGGCACACGCGTTGGCGATGTTGACCCCGGCGCGCTCGTATACTTGATGAAGCAGATGAATCTCGATGCTGATGGTCTGCTCAAACTCATCAACAAGCAGAGCGGCGTGCTCGGCATCACTGAAGTGTCAAGTGATATGCGCGACGTGGAAGATGCCATAGCTGCCGGTAATGATCGTGCCAAACTCGCCCTCGACATGTACGAGCAGCGCATCATCAAGTACATCGGCGCATATGCAGCTGAGATGGGTGGTGTAGACATCATCGTCTTCACCGGTGGTGTCGGCGAGAACCAGCTTGTGACTCGCGACCGCGTATGCAAGCAGTTGGCATTCCTCGGCATAGACTTCAACGAGAAGGCCAACGACTGCCGTGGCAAGGAGATTGAACTCACCAACCCGGGCTCAAAAGTACGCGTAGTCGTTATCCCCACCGACGAAGAGCTGATGATTGCCCAAGACACTGCAGCCATAGTCGGCAAATAATCCAACCACAACACTCATCTCCCGGATTATCGGTACTCATATATAAGCGGGATGCACCAAAACATTTTGATGCATCCCGTTTTATTGTGTTTTAATCGAAATTTTATTCCCACTCGATTGTGGATGGCGGTTTGGAGGAGATGTCGTAAACTACTCGGTTGACACCGCGCACTTTATTGATAATTTCGTTGCTTACAGCTCCGAGGAACTCATATGGCAGATGACTCCAAGTAGCCGTCATGCCGTCTGTCGAGTTGACAGCACGTAGTGCAATAACATTCTCATATGTGCGCTCATCACCCATCACACCTACTGAACGTATGGGGAGCAATACGGCTCCGGCTTGCCATACCTTGTCATACAGGTCATTGTCTCTCAGTCCCTGAATGAAGTAGTGGTCAGCCTCCTGCAGTATACGCACCTTTTCGGCTGTCACCTCACCAAGGATACGTACGCCCAGACCCGGTCCCGGGAAGGGGTGTCGCCCTATCAGTGTCGGCGAGATACCGAGTTCACGCCCTACCCTTCTCACCTCATCTTTAAACAAGAGTCGCAGAGGCTCCACAAGCTTGAGATTCATCTTCTCCGGCAGTCCTCCCACATTGTGATGGCTCTTTATAACCATGCCTGTGATGGAGAGGCTTTCAATAACATCCGGATAGATTGTCCCTTGTGCGAGCCACTTGATATCCTTCAGCTTTTTGCTTTCTTGTTCAAAAATGTCGATGAACCCCTTGCCAATCACTTTGCGCTTCTTTTCCGGCTCTGTGACTCCGGCCAGATTGGTATAGAAATAGTCCTTTGCATCCACTCCTATCACATTCAGACCCATGTGAGCATAGTTGTCCAGCACGGATTCAAACTCTTTGTAACGCAACAGACCATTGTCCACAAATATACATGTGAGGTTCTTACCTATGGCCTTATTGAGCAACACTGCCGCCACCGTGGAGTCGACGCCTCCGGAGAGTGCAAGCACCACCTTGTCATCGCCGAGCTGCCGATGCAATTGCTCAACTGTGCTTTCGATAAATGATGCCGGTGTCCAGTCTTGATGCGAGCCACATATATCCTTGACAAAGTTTGACAACACGACCTTACCATCTTCGCTGTGATATACTTCCGGGTGGAATTGCACGCCCCAAGTTTTCTCACCCTCTATACGGTAAGCGGCATTGCGCACATCTGCTGTAGAGCCGACGTTGACAAACGTTGCCGGTGTATCAATGATAGAGTCGCCGTGGCTCATCCATACGGTTGAGCTTTCGCGCACTCCGCGCATCAAGGGGTCATTGTCATCGTGCCACACAAGCTGTGCTCTTCCGTACTCACGAGTCTTGGACGAGGCTACATGACCACCATTGGTGTGAGCAAGGTATTGAGCACCATAGCATATACCCAACAACGGCCATTTGTTGCGAATGCCGCTCAAGTCTATCTGCAATGCCTGCGGGTCATTCACGGAATAAGGACTGCCGGACAATATGACACCGATGATATCCGGGTCATCTGCGGGGAATTTGTTGTAAGGACGTATCTCGCAATACGTGTTGAGCTCACGTATGCGACGCGCTATGAGCTGTGTGTACTGCGAACCAAAGTCCAAAATTATTATTTTTTCCATAAAATTAGCTTGCCGGGCAAGAGATATATTTCACCTCTCGCCTCGCTTATTTCAGTTTTGATATATATTCAGGGTCACCAACGAGCCAGAGTGTATCACCGGCGCGAAATCTCAAATCGGGTGTGAGGGGTATCTCGCCTTCTTCGCGTATCACTCGCAGCAACATGGCATGATAATCACGACGTATATCACCATTTGCCAGTGTTTTACCTAACAAAAGCGAGCTGTCAGACAACACGATACTCTCCAATTCGGTATTAGTCTCCTCTGCCGGGAGATCAGCTTCAGCCTTTTTATATTGTTCGATATCGGCATTGAAGCGTTGTATTGCCTCGTCAGTGCCTATGATACCGAGAGTGTCACCGGGCAAGATACGCACATTCTTGTCAGGTAACGGGATATTGTGCATACCTCGCTGTATTGACGAAATACTCACTCCATAGTCGCGTCTGATGCCGGAGTCGACTATCCTGTCACCCACAAAGGGAGTTGACGAGTCAACGTTGATATATGCCAGATGCAAATCGCCGGTAACAACATTATTACGTCCCGTACGTGTCTCTTCACGCTCATTGAGATTGCCTAAGAACTTCTTCTCAATTCGAGCAAAACCATTATGCAGACGGCGAGAAGATATTATAAGGTAAAACACCAAAAACGAAGCCGCAATAATAAGTGCCACTTTAGCGGCATACGTCATCGAGATGAAGTAAATCACAAAGTTGATACCTATCAGGTAACGTATGATTTTCATTGCAAGCAGAGGCACCTGGGAAGAGGCAGACTTAGCCAACAACCGTTCACGCTCCTTTGGTTTTGTCGCACTGAAAGACAGCATAACCAAGAACGGCGACATCGCCACCAATGTCACAATCGTCGCTATAAGGTGTCCCCACTCCTTGTTGATACCCTCCAACAATGGGAACAGGAAGATATGCGACAGCATTATCACCGCAATAATCATGACAGAAAACAGCACTATACGCCATACGTATCTCAACAATATGGAACGCCACAGACGCCCCGTCTCTGAGGAGTCCGACCGCTGTTGACTATAACGAGTAACGAGAAACTCCATCGACTTCGGCAATCGCTTCTCTATAAACTTATAAGCCGGCTGACTCAGTTTTATAAAATAAGGTGTCGTAAAAATAGTAATGACAGATACGGCAACTATTATCGGGTACAACGATGTATTAAGCACACCCAGACTCATACCCAAAGATGCTATAATGAAGCTGAACTCACCTATTTGCGTAAGAGAGAAACCGCTCTCTATAGCCACCTTCAAAGTCTGGCCGGTGATGAGCATACCGGCACTGCCAAAGATTATCATGCCTATAATCACCACAATAGCCAACACCAATATCGTACTCCAATATTGCGCTATTACCGCCGGCTGAACCATCATACCCACAGAGATGAAGAAGACGGCACCAAAGAGGTCTTTGACCGGTTGAACCACATGCTCTATACGCTCTGCCATGAGCGTGCCGGCTATGATACTGCCGGCTATGAAGCTGCCCAATTCCAGCGAGAACCCGCACAATGTACTCAGCACTGCCATGCCGAAGCAAATACCCATAGAGACCACAAGCAGTGTCTCGGAGTTCATCCATTTGCGCACTTTATCAAAAAAAGTCGGAATAAACCACACACCGACTACATACCACAAGATGAGATAAAACATCAGCTTGGCTATGGAATACACCAACTCCGAACCTTGCACATCACCAACGGCAAGCGAAGACAATATCACCAACATAAGCACGGCAAACAAGTCCTCTATTATCAATACCGCCAACACCAACGAAGCAAACTTCTTTTGCTTAAGCCCTAAATCAGTGAACGCCTTCAGTATTATCGTGGTACTGGACATAGAAAGCATACCACCCAAAAAGATGGAGTTGGTAAAATTGAAGCCCATGAGTTGCCCAACACCAAAACCGCAAAAGGTCATACCGGTAATGATAATGAAAGCCGTCAATATAGCCGATGTGCCCGAATTGATCAACTTCTTAAAACTGAACTCCAAACCGAGGGTGAACATCAATATGACAATACCCAATTCAGCCCAAAACTCAATATTATCAAGATTTGAAATCGAAGGTATATACGTAAAATTCGGACTTGCCAAAAAGCCGGCAAGGATATAACCCAACACCACCGGCTGCTTAAGCTTCTTAAACAAGATGGTGACAACAGCACCCAACAGCAATATCAGCGCAAGGTCACCTATCAAGCCATTGGTAGAGTGCGCATCTTCAGCCTTCTCAGCATGACTTTCAACAGTTTGCATCGTGCTTTGTGCCGCTTGTTCAATAGCCTCAGAGCCTTCAGCCACCGCACAGAAGCCGGCTGCCGAAGGTAGTAATATAGTCGTTGCAACAATTCTTTTCACAAGTCAAAAAAAATGAATTTTTAAGTAGGAGTTCAATTTAAATATCCACTTGAGACGACAGCGTTATGGACTCAACCGGCGCCACATTCTTCAGAGAGTCAAACAAGCCGAGATAGTCAGCACCACGACGCGACAACACCACGAAGCTGATTTCAGACCGGTTGGAAGTATAATTCACCTCGATATAGAATGTAGACAAGTGCATCTTATTACCCTTGAACACTTTACGGAACTCTGACACGTCATGAACCACCTCATTGACAGTGACATTCACCACACGAGACTCTTGTCCTATACGCACCCTGTGTTCCCACTGCTCGAGAGTAATCAGCGTGACCATAACAAGCACCGTAGCCGCCAAAGCAGCACCATACATACCCACACCGACAGCCATACCGAGAGTTGCCACCACCCATATACCGGCAGCCGTAGTCAAACCGCGGATAGAGCCTTTCTGCTGAATCATAGCACCTCCACCGAGAAAACCGACACCCGTGACGACCTGAGCAGCTATACGCCCCGGGTCACCATTCTTCAGCCCCAAATACTCCTGCGGAACATAGATAGAGAGCAACATAGCAAGACACGCACCCATACTTATGAGTGTAAAAGTACGTAAACCGGCCACCTGCCCTTTGCGCTTACGCTCCCACCCTATCACACAACCGATAAGCATGGCACACAGCAGCCTCACTATGGAATTGAGAAGATTTACCTCAGTAGAAGCAACACTCTCCCATAAAGAACTAAAAAAATCCATAATCAAGTAGGAGGTCAAAAATCAAACCCAAGGATTAAAATGCAAAGTTAACAATTTTTTACGAAACAACACATATCCACCCACACTTTTCTAAAAAAACAATCTTTAACAGCAAGGCATGAAACAAAGCGAAACTCCTGTCAATCAACTCATTAATCGTCAAGGCAAGCAAGCAAAACAAAACTTTGCAGTAACAAAATCAAAAAAACATTAAGAAAAATTTGTGTATCTAAAAATAAAGCCGTAACTTTGCACTCGCAAAACAGAGGAGACTGCACCACAGTCTCAGCCGTTAACAAAAGATTAAACTTCCGAAGTTTCCAACTCAGCGATAATCAAAAAAGATTATCAACCTGAAAAAAGGATAATCTTAGAAGATTACTAACGAAAGAAGGAAGAATAATCTCAACCATACAAGGAGAGATGGCAGAGTGGTCGATTGCGGCGGTCTTGAAAACCGTTGAGGGTCACACCTCCGGGGGTTCGAATCCCTCTCTTTCCGCTTCACTATCTTAGCAACCCTTGTAAGTGACTGACTTACAAGGGTTGCTTGTTTTGTAATGTTGACCCGAATAGACCCGATTTC
>N._stephensi_709_foregut__coassemble_605_pt1 | contig 12652 bp, 13 predicted proteins | sample N__stephensi_709_foregut__metabat2_high_PE_009 | metagenome-assembled genome bin N | reverse complement strand
GGGGATTTTCTGCAATGAAGCGGGGTTGGCCCACTTTGTTGAGCATACCATATTCAAGGGTACATACAAGCGTCGCAGCCACCACATATCATCGCGCATGGAGTCTGTGGGAGGCGAGTTGAATGCATACACCACCAAGGAGGAGACGGTGATATACACCACCGCACCGGCCGGTTACACCGAACGCGCCATTGAGCTTATTGCCGACCTTATCATCAACTGCAATTTCCCCGCTGCCGAGCTGGAGCGAGAGAAAGAGGTTGTTATCGATGAAATCAACTCTTATCTGGATAATCCGGCAGAGGCAATCTTCGATGAATTCGAGGATTTGATGTATGCCGACTCCCCTTTAGGACACAATATTTTGGGCACTCCTCAGAGTGTCAAGGCTCTTACCGGTGACTGCTGCAGAGCTTTTGTGGAGCGAAATTACACTCCGCAAAACATGGTGCTTTATTGCGTCGGGCAGCTGCCGGCGAGCAAGGTGCATCGCTTGGCCGAAAAATATTTCGGTCTTTTAGAGCGCCCGGAGTGGCAGCGCGACAACCGATTAATCCACCCTGTTGTAAACCAAAACTTCGATGAAATCAGGGATTTCGGGCTGCATCAGAGTCACACACTGATGGGTACACGCATATTCGGGCGCAAAGACAACAGGCGACACACATTGCTGTTTCTGAACAATTATCTGGGCGGCCCGGCCATGAACTCCGTACTCAACCGCGAGATGCGCGACAAGCGCGGTTACGTATATACGGTGGAGTCGATGATCACCATGCTCAGTGATTGCGGATTGTTCGAGGTATACTTCGGCTGTGACCCCGAGCACACAGACATCTGCAAACGGTTGGTGAGTCGTGAGCTGAAAAAACTTGCCGAAACACCGATGAAACCGCGTGTTTTTGACGCTGCAATACGTCAATATCTTGGTCAACTGGAGGTGGCTTCGGCATACGCTGAGAGTCAGGCCATGTCATTAGGCAAGTCGGTACTCTACTTCGACAAGGTGTTGACTATCGAGGATACACGCCGACAGCTTAAAGAGATTACCCGTCAGGATGTACAAGATATTGCCGCAATGATATGCGAAAAGGGTTTAAGCAGTTTGACAATGAAGTGAGATGAAGATAGATAATATAGACCTTGGTTATCGCCCGGTGTCACTTGCTCCTATGGAGGATGTGACCGACCCCTCTTTCCGTCTTATATGCCGTGAGATGGGTGCTTCATCTGTCTACACGGAGTTTGTGTCTGCCGAGGCTTTGGTGCGCGATATAGCCTCTACCACTCGCAAGCTGCAAATAAACGACGCCGAACGCCCCGTAGCCATCCAGATATACGGACGCGAGCCGGATGCTATGGTTGATGCCGCCAAAATAGTGGAACAAGCTCAACCGGATATATTGGACATCAATTTCGGTTGCCCGGTGAAGAAGGTTGCCGGCAAAGGAGCCGGAAGCGGTATGCTTCGAGATATACCCAAGTTGTTAGACATCACTCGCCGCGTAGTGAACGCCACCTCCTTACCCGTCACCGTCAAGACACGTCTCGGATGGGATTGTGAGCACAAGATAATCAAGGAGTTGGGTCTGCAGCTGCAAGACTGCGGCATCAAAGCACTCACCGTGCACGGACGCACACGCAGCCAGATGTACACCGGCGAGGCTGACTGGACTCTTATCGGTGAGCTGAAGGCTGACCCCAACTTCGAGATACCGCTTATCGGCAATGGTGATGTCACATCTGCGCAATGTGCCCTCGACAAATTTAATCAATATGGTGTCGATGGCATCATGGTGGGTCGAGCCGCTATCGGTGCACCATGGATTTTTAAACAAATACGCCATTTCATCGACACCGGCGAGGAAATAAGCATACCGACAGCCGAGAAGATGTCGCTCCTCAGGCGTCAGATACGCGAGAGCATAGAGCGCATTGACGAGTATCGCGGCATACTGCATATCAGACGACATCTGGCGGCTACTCCCCTCTTCAAAGGGATACCCAACTTCCGCGAGACTCGCATACGCATGCTTCGTGCCGACACTATCATTGAGCTTGAATACATATTAGACGAAATTTCTGAAAAGTTTCTCCATTTATAAGTTTTATGACGATTAAAAAACCCGCGCTATGATTAGACGTGTTGCTTTTCTGTTTTTGGCTGTACTGACAGCTGCTACCGCCCTTTTTGCACGCGAATACAAGGTGAACACCGGGGTATTCAACAAGCTGAAGGTGCCGGACAATCTCACCGTGATTTATGAGAGTAATCCGGAAATGAATGGTGTTGCCACATTTGAATGCTCCGACAATCTTGCAGACGCTTTGATGTTTGTCAACAACGAAAAAGGGCGACTCACAATAGAGATTTCGCCCGACTATCTGGGCAAAGATATCGACCTGCCCACAGTACATGTATACTCCGAGTTCTTGACTGAGGTCGAGTCATCATCAGACAAGATGGTGACAATCAAGAATATATCACGTATGCCGGAGTTGAAAGCCACTCTTTACGGCAACGGCACACTGGAGCTCCTTGACCTGGATCACCATAAAGTATCGGCTGCTCTGATGACCGGCCATGGACTCATCAGACTTGAGGGCAACGTGGCCGATGCGCTGTTCAAAGTTGCCGGTGCCGGCAAGATTGACGGCAGCCGTTTGCCGTCAGACAAGGTTACATGCCACGTCTTCGGCGGCGGCGAGATTTATTGCGCTCCCCTCAACGAGATAAAGCTCAAAGGGTTAGGCTCCACTACCGTCTACTATACCGGCAACCCCAAGCAGGTAAAGAAGCAAGGTGTGGGTAAGCTGGTTCATATATCTGAAAATTAAGCAGCAGGTTCATCGACACACCTATATATCTGTGGCTGAGGATATTGACATAAAACGCAAAACGGCACGCACACTGAAGTGGAACTCAATAGACCGCTTCAGCTCACAAATATTATACGCCATAACGGGTATAATTTTAGCTAACGTGCTACCCAAAGAAGATTTTGGGTTGGTGGGTGCCATACTTGTATTTCAAGCCTTTGCCACAATATTTGTGGATAGTGGGTTCGGCAGCGCGTTGTTGCAAAAGAAGTCGCCCGATGACCGCGATTACAGCACCGTCTTTTGGTTCAATCTGATGGTGTCTGTGGGGTTGTACATCATACTGTTCGCCGCAGCCCCTCTGCTCGCTGACATATTCAAAGACAACAGGCTGATACCCTTAAGCCGCGTGATGTTCCTCAGCTTTATAATCAATGGGTTAGGCATCGTACAGACCAACTTGTTGATGAAGGCAATGACGGTGCGCCGCTTGGCTCTATCCAATATCACCGCACTCATTGTCAGCGGCATTGCGGGTATATGGTTGGCCACTACCGGCTATGGTGCTTGGGCTTTGGTATGGCAGACTATCGTTTTGGCCATAATCCGCACCGGGTGGTTGTGGCTTGCCTCACGTTGGCATCCGTTGTTGTGCTTCAGCATAGCCTCGCTCAAGAGCATATTCCGCGTGGGGATGGGTGTATTCTCCACATCTTTTTTGAACACGGTATTCCTGAACATTTACCCATTCATTATCGGTGCATGGTACAGCCTTGTGGCACTCGGCGACTACACTCAAGCAGACAAATGGAGCAAAATGGGCAGTGCCTCATTGTCCCAGATATTCATGGCTACCTTTGTGCCCTTATTGTCACGCTATCAAGACAATAATGAGCAGTATGTGCGCACCATGAAGCAACTCAACCGGCTGAGTGCATCTCTTGCATTCCCTTTTATGGGAGGGTTGGCTGTCATGGCTCCGGCGATATTCCACACCCTTTTCGGCACAAAATGGGACAGTGCCATCATCTTGTTTCAGCTGCTTGTAGTGCGTGGTGCTTTCACCGTACTCTGCTCATTATATAATAATTATCTGCTCTCCTTAGGCTATGCACGCAGCTTGGTGATAGTTGAGGTAGTCAAGGACATCGCGACAGTTGCAGCTATTGCGGCCACCGTGTGGCTGCATTCGGTCGATTGGCTCGTCATGGGGCAGCTTATATCCGGCATTATTACATGGGTGGCAGTGCTCATGATTACCCGGCGAGCCACCGGGTACAGCTATGGGCTGCTTACCTCCGGGATGGTTCGCTACTTGCTTATCAGCTTGACAGCGATGGCCGCTGCGTGGTCTGTCGGCAATCTGCATCTATCCCCGATACTCATATTGTGCATCCAGGCTTGCGTCGGCCTGATCATCTATGGAGGTGTCTTGGCCATAATGAGAGATCCGGTACTGAATGAAGCCCGTAACTACTTGATGCACAAACAATAATCTTAAGGCAGGTTCTATAAATTAAATAACTATCTGTATATGGCAAGTTTAACTAAGTCAAAGCTCGGTAAGATAATCTATTGGCTGATGCTGATAGTAATGATTATCCCTTTTGAGCTGTTTTCTTCGTCGGGTGACCCGCTTATAACGCCGGCTATCGCCCTGTTTCTCGGGCTCATATTCGCATTTGTGTTCGGCACGCCGTGTCCCAAGTTCAACAAGAAGCTGTCCAAGTATCTGCTTCAGGCAGCCGTCGTCGGGCTCGGTTTTGGCATGAACCTCATCAAGTCGCTGCAGAGTGGTGCCGATGGTATGCTCTTCACTATAGTGAGCGTAGCGGTGGTCATGTTGGCCGGTGTCTTCCTCGGCAAGACCCTTAAAATCAACGAGAAAAGCAGCTATCTGATATCCTCGGGCACGGCAATATGCGGTGGTAGTGCCATAGCCGCAGTAGGCCCCGTAGTCAAGGCAAATGAGCATGAAATGGCCGTCAGCCTCGGCGTGATATTCATCCTCAACGCCATTGCTCTGTTCATATTCCCCCCGTTGGGTCACTACTTCGAGATGAGCCAGACACAGTTCGGCACATGGGCGGCAATAGCCATACATGACACCTCGTCAGTAGTCGGTGCCGGTGATGCCTACGGCTCTCAGGCTTGCGAGATAGCCACCCTCATAAAGTGTACACGTGCTCTTTGGATAATACCATTGGCCTTCTTCACCATGTGGTATTTCGGCCGCAAAGAACGCGCTGCCGCTGCTCCCGGACAAAAGCGCAAGGTCAACATACCATGGTTCATCTTCTACTTTGTTTTGGCCATGATTATCAACACATACACCCCATCTGTAATCGACGGCGACATGCTTGCCGGTGTTGAGAAATTCTACTCCGTCATTGTGGCATGTGCCAAGAAAGCTCTTGTGCTGGTATTGTTTGCCATCGGTGCAAGCCTCTCCTTGTCGGTTGTGCGCAAGGTGGGTGCCAAGCCGTTGCTGCTTGCCATCTTGTTATGGATTATCATCGGTGTATCCTCTTTCTTCGTGGTACGCGCCACGGTTGCCTGACAGAAGGAGATATTAGCTACCTGATACACAAACACACAAGAGGCTGAGAGTCGATCAACTTTCAGCCTCTTGTGTGTTTGTGTATCAAGTTTGATTATTCTGTCAGTCTGAACTTTACGGGTAGTGATGCTTCCGAACTCACCGGGACACCCTCATCGTTGGTTGCCGGTGTCCACCGGGGCATACCCTTAACTAATCGGACAGCCTCATTCTCAAGGTCCGGATCCATCGGTCGTGCCACTTTGACATTGCTTATAGAGCCGTCTACGCTGACTACAAAGAGTACCGTGACAGTACCCTCAATGCCGTTTTCACGGGCAAATGCAGGATAGACGACGTTGGCTGTCAGATAGGCTGTCAGAGCATCGTCGCCGCCGGGGAAAGCAGCCGGTGTTGCGGCAGACAACACACCGGAAGCAGCCGCCAATACCGACATGGATAACAGGCGTTTCATATCAGACGGTGAGAATTTCTTTCTCTTTAGCAGCGAAGAGCTCATCGATCTTCTTCATATACTTGTCGTGCAGCTTCTGAACATCGTTTTCGGCATCTTTCTCGATATCCTCGCTCAAGCCCTTCTTGATTTCTTTCTTCAGGCCGTCGATAGCTTCACGACGTGCGTTGCGCACACTCACTTTGGCATTTTCAGCCTCACCTTTGCTCTGCTTTACAAGCTGCTTACGGCGATCTTCAGTCAGAGGCGGGATGCAGATACGTATCACCTCGCCGTTGTTCTCGGGAGTGACACCGAGCTCGGAGTTGATGATAGCCTTTTCAATCTCCTTGAACATGGATTTCTCCCAGGGAGTGATGGCAATAGTACGAGCGTCGGGCACACTGACGTTAGCCACATTGCTTATGGGAGCTTGTGAGCCATAGTAGTCCACCTTAATTCCGTCGAGCAAGCGAGCACTCGCTTTGCCGGCGCGGATGTGTGACAGTGTATCATCAAGATATTCGACTGCCAATGTCATGTTGTCTTCTGCATTCTGCAGATATTCAGATACTTCCATATTTTAAGGTATATAATTGTTATAACACGTCTCAGGGGTGCACCAGCGTGCCGATAGGGTCACCATTCATCATCTTGGCGAGATTGCCTTTCACGTCCATATTGAACACGTAGATAGGCATACCATTCTCTTTAGCTAAAGCTGTGGCAGTGACATCCATGACCTTCAAGCCGCGATTTATAACCTCGTCATACGATATCTCGTCAAAGCGGGTCGCTGTCGGGTCTTTCTCCGGATCGGCAGTGTAAACACCATCCACGCGTGTACCTTTGAGCATAACGTCGGCTTCCGTCTCGATAGCGCGAAGTGCTGACCCGGTGTCAGTAGTGAAGAACGGGTTGCCGGTGCCACATGATATTATAGCCACCTTACCCTGCTTCATAGCCTCAATGGCACGCCACTTTGAATAATGCTCACCTATGGGGTGCATGTCTATGGCGGTGAGCACACGTGCCGGCTGACCGACAGCCTCAAGAGCCGAAGAGAGTGCCAGAGAGTTGATTACGGTGGCAAGCATACCCATCTGGTCGCCTTTCACACGATCAAAGCCCTTTGCGGCTCCTTGCATGCCGCGGAAGATATTGCCGCCGCCGATGACTATACTTATCTCCACTCCTTGCCGAGCAATCTCCGCGATTTGCTCTGCATAATCATTAAGACGCTGGGTGTCAATACCATATCCTTGCTCACCCATAAGGGACTCGCCGGACAATTTGAGTAATATGCGTTTAAACTTCATAAAGCTCGATATTTTTCAACCACAAAGATACTTCTTTCAAGTTGAATGTGCAAATATTTCACGATTTTTCGCCAAACGCCAAGTCGCCGGCATCGCCGAGTCCGGGGATAATATATGAGTGAGCATTGATTTCCGGGTCAATGGCACCAACCCAAAGGGTGGTTTTTTCTTCCGGGAAAGTCTTGACGATATAGTCTACGGCAGCCTGAGAGGCGATAACTGATGCCACATGTATGTGTTTGGGTGTTCCCTTGCTCAACAAGGCGCGATAGCCCAGCTCCATGGAGGCGCCGGTGGCAAGCATCGGGTCAACGAGCATCAGCACTTTATCATCGATGTTCGGTGAGGCCAGATACTCGATAAGCACATCGAACGTATCTCCATTCTTCTCGCGATACTTGCGATATGCACTCACGAAAGCATTCTCGGCATTATCATAAAAGTTCAGAAACCCCTGATGGAGCGGCAGTCCGGCACGCAAAATAGTACCTATCACGATATCATCCGCCATTGTCTGACATGTGGCAGTGGCTAAGGGTGTTGGGGTCTCTACATCCTTATATTCCAGACGTTTGGATATTTCGTAGGCCATAATCTCGCCTATACGCTCCAGATTGTGGCGAAAACGCATACGGTCTTGTTGTATGCCGGTGTCGCGCAGCTCGAGCATGTAGCGACTCACCAGTGAGGGTGTCTGTGCAAAATTGATAATTTCCATATGTGCTGTATTTTATTGATATTCAATTGTTTGTTATTCCATCACCTAATGAGCCTTGATTGCGCCGCGTATGAGTGCCTCATCTGCCTCAAGCTGTGTCTTAAGTTGCTCTAAAGAGTCGAATTTACGTTCATCTCTGATACGCGCCTTAAAATGTAAACGTATATGATGGTCATAAAGGTCGTTATCGAAGTTAAAAATATATGTCTCGATACGCAATTCAGAGGGTTGATTGGCAACCGTTGGGCGATAACCGATATTTGTCATGGAAGGTAGAAAAACGCCCTTTTCATCGATACTCACCATCGATGAATACACTCCCGCCGGGGGTATGAGTTGCTGCCGATGAACAGGCTGTATATTAGCCGTTGGGAAGTCTATCGTCCGGCCCAACATGTCACCATGCACCACTATGCCCTCAAACCCGTAGGCATACCCCAACAAGGCATTGCCGGACTCGATATTGCCGGCTGACAATTGTCGGCGTACTGCCGAGGAGCTCACACCGGGAAAGCAGCGTGCTTCCACAACCTGAATACCGAACTCGCGACCCACTTTTTGGTAATACTCGAAGCCGTGTTCGCGGTCGCTGCCGAAGCGGTTGTCATAACCCACAATGAGCGATTTTACTCCCAATTCATCGGCAAGTTTGCGTAAAAATTCGGCAGATGTCTCTTGTCGAGTATACTCGTCGAATGTGAGTTTGCGCACCTCGATACCTTCTCTTTCTATCATGATACGCCGCTGCTCAAAGTCGCATAGCTGAGCCGGTACTCTTTCGGGTCTGACGAGAGACAAAGGGTGAGGGTCGAGCACAAGAGCTAATGGCTTTAACCCTTTCTCTTGTGCTTGCTCGCGCAATTGGCGCAGCAAGAAGAGATGGCCGGTATGAACGCCGTCAAATGTGCCGACGGTGGCCATATATCCGGCAGCTTGAGAGTCTGTCGTTGTCTTCGTTGTATCAAAAAATGGCCGATTTCATCGATGTTTTTGGCTAAAATTTCGGTAAACTCAACACCCACCGGGACACACGCTGCATGTATGCCGCAAGCTCGTGCCGCTCGACAATTGGTCTCTGAGTCATCAAGGAAAAGTGTCGTATCACCATCAAGATGATACCGATGTTTCAGTATCTCGAAAATCTCCGGTCGGGGCTTGCACACCTTCTCTTGGAATGACACTATCTCGCCATCAAAATAGTCGCGTATAGACAACCCCTCTTGCCGAAAAAGGCGGTCTATAACACCGTGATACATTATCGGGTTGGTATTTGAAAGCACATATAGCTTCTTGCCTTGCTGACGAAGCTTGCGGAGCGCATGCAGCCTGTTTACAGGCAAGCCGGTGATGAAAGAGTCAATCGCTTGATTGAGCTGCGTATCAGTCACCGGCACACTTGCCATCTCTCTGAGGACATCGAAGAAGCCGGCGGCTGACAGTGTCCCCTCTTCAAGTGCCAGGAAGTCACCGCTTTGCACATACAGGTCAAGCAATTTTGCGGCATCCTTAAGGCCGAGTTTCAGCAGATTATCAACACAGACATCGCGATTAATGTCCAAGACAACACCGCCCAAATCAAACACTATATCGGTAAATTTTGTTAACATAATAGGAATGTTGAGTCGCAAATGTCGCGACGACTCATATTTTGTAACTGCAAAATTAACAAAAAATTTTCGACATTTGCTGATGTCGGGCATTTTTTCTATTTTTGCATTCATATAGCAGTTAGAAATGTAGGTAGCTTTTCTTCTCACTCAGCTGCCACCCAACGCAAATATTTGTACTATGACTAAAATCAAATCTGTGGGCATATTAACATCCGGAGGAGATGCCCCCGGCATGAACGCCGCAATACGTGCCGTGACACGTGCTTCAATCTACGCCGGCTTCAAGGTGTATGGCATTTACCGTGGTTACAGAGGCCTTATCACCGATGAAATCGAGGAATTTTCAACACAAAACGTTTCAAATATCATCCAACGCGGCGGCACAATACTGAAGACAGCACGCTGCAAAGAGTTCCAGACAGAGGAGGGCAGACAATGCGCATACGATGTGCTCAAGCGCCACGACATTGACGCTCTTGTAGTCATTGGAGGCGACGGTTCGCTCACCGGTGCACGCATCTTTGGCAATGAATTTTCTTTCCCAATAGTAGGTCTTCCAGGCACCATTGACAATGACTTGTATGGCACAGACTCGACGATAGGCTACGACACGGCTCTTAACACCATCATGGAGTGCGTTGACAAGATACGCGACACTGCCACAAGCCACGAACGACTCTTTTTTATCGAGGTGATGGGACGCGATGCAGGCTTCCTGGCTCTGAACGGAGCAATAGCCTCCGGTGCCGAGGCCGCAATCATTCCGGAGATTTCAACCGAGAATGACCAATTGGCCGATCTGATACGCTCGGGATTCCGAAAAAGCAAGAATTCATCGATAGTTTTGGTAGCCGAGAGTCCTCTCACCGGCGGGGCTATGGGGCTTGCCGAGCGTGTCAAAAACGAGTATCCGCAGTATGATGTCCGCGTCACGATTTTAGGTCATTTGCAGCGAGGAGGCTCTCCTACCGCCTACGACCGTATCCTGGCCTCACGCATGGGTTCAGCCGCCGTAGACGCGCTCCTTGATGATCAGCGCAACGTCATGATTGGCGTCAAGAACGATGAGATAGTCTATGTGCCGTTCACAAAAGCCATCAAGAACGACAAGCCGATTAATCGCGAGCTTCTCGCCACCCTCAGACGCTTATCCATCTGACAGGCGGCGAGACACGCTATACATACAAATAGCAGGGATGTATACTCAATACTTCCCTGCTATTTTGCTATACCTGCTATTTAGCTATAATAGTGCCTTGAAATCTTTTTGACTCCGAGTTACTTTGGTCTTAAAAGTCATAGCCGAGTGTGAAAGACCATGCTTTGTTGCGGCCGCTGCCGTTCTTCCACACGGCACACGCGCCACTCTCGTAGTGTATACCGAGGTAGTAATGCTCAAAGATTGTGATACCTGACCCCATCTTGAAGCCGAAGTCAAACTTTTTGCGATTGTCAAAATACCCATCTTTGTAGTCTCGTGTTACCAGGCCTATCTCTTGTGTGCCGGTATCGGAGCCGGACAAGCCGAAATTGAAGTATGGACCGAACTCGAGGCTCCATTTCACATTTTCGGCCGGGTGCATGTTGAAGATACCCATCACCGGCACCATGAATGATCGGCTCAATGTGTGGCCGTATTCATGTATATTAGGCGCATTTTCAACACCGATCTGGGGGTTGACGTAGCTGTAATTATGGCTTCTGCTCTGGAAGAAGATACCGGGCTGTATACTCACGGCGTTGTTGAAGTTGATATTTATCACCGCGCCGGCATTAAATCCGGTGCCCCACGCATCGAGGTTGGCTCGCGAGTTGTCACCGCCGCGAGTGGCATTGGCCGTGTTGAAACCGGCACGTACACCTACAGTGATAAACTCATCGGCATCGTTCGTATCTATCCACTCTTGCGCAGACATGCTCATGGCTGCAGCAAGTCCGAGTGTTGTTGCTAAATATCTAAGTTTCATGTGTTTATAGTAGATTGAGCGGTGTTTTTACTTTTTTGACTTCGGGTCTTCGCGGAGCACGAGCATGGCATCTCCGTACGCTCCGAATTTGTACCCCTCCTTGACGGCAATCTCATATGCTTTCATTATCAGATCATAACCGCCGAAAGCGGCTACCATCATGAGCATGGTGGAGTATGGGAGATGGAAGTTTGATACCATTGAGGTGCACACGGTGAAGTCATAAGGCGGGAATATGAACTTGTTGGTCCATCCCTTTGTGGGCATTATATGCCCATCCATGCATACAGATGTTGCCAACGCACGCATCACTGATGTGCCGACAGCACACACTGCGCTGTTGCGGTCTTTGGCAGCATTGACTATATCCACCAACTCACCGGACACCTCCATATCCTCAGAGTCCATACGATGCTTGGTGAGATCCTCGACATCAATCTCGCGGAAGTTGCCCCGGCCAGAGTGTACGGTGCAATAAGCACGCTCAATACCTTTGATTTCCAATCTCTTAAGCAGCTCGCGTGAGAAGTGAAGTCCAGCGGCCGGTGCCACTACAGCGCCCTCTTTTTCAGCAAACAGGCATTGGTAATTCTCGGCATCGGCAGCCTCCGGCTCGCGCTTGATATAGTCCGGCAGAGGTGTCATACCCATCGAATAGAGTGTCTGCTTAAACTCCTCGTGCGGACCATCATACAAGAAGCGCAGTGTACGTCCGCGGGATGTCGTATTGTCGATAACCTCGGCTACAAGGCTCTCATCGTCACCGAAGTATAACTTGTTGCCAATACGTATCTTACGTGCCGGCTCAACCAGCACGTCCCAGAACTTGTTCTCCGCATTCAACTCTCTGAGCAGGAACACCTCGATACGTGCACCCGTCTTCTCCTTATTGCCATACAGGCGAGCCGGGAACACCTTAGTGTTATTAAACACCATGAGGTCACCCTCTTCAAAATAATTGATAATATCTTTGAAAATGTGATGCTCAATCTCACCGGTCATGGCATTGACTACCATCAGACGACACTCGTCGCGATGCTTCGCCGGATACTGCGCTATCAGATTTTCGGGCAGGTTGAATTTAAACTGTGAAAGTTTCATATTATAACTTGGGCTAAGCGGCAGGCCTTTTCTGACCTAATTATATACGAGCTTTAACCTCCCGCTTATTGACATTAATTTTTAATCATCACCAATTCATTGGTTCAAGAATACATTTGGGCGG
>N._stephensi_709_foregut__coassemble_579_pt1 | contig 12919 bp, 12 predicted proteins | sample N__stephensi_709_foregut__metabat2_high_PE_009 | metagenome-assembled genome bin N | reverse complement strand
GCCCTTGCCGTTGGTGGTAAAACGCACTTTGTCGTGTCGGTCGCGGTGGCCGTCAAGAGTGATTTGGAAACTTGCTTGATTCTCCTTAAAGAAGTTGAGCATTCGCTCATTTATCAAGAAGCCGTTGGTAGTGAAGTGGCATGTATATTGTATGCCGTTGGCTTGGCATACTTCTTTGGTATATGTCATGAGTGGCTTAACCACATTTTCATACCCCATAAGCGGCTCGCCGCCGAAAAAGGATAAATGGATTACAGACAGCTCGGGTGTGTCCTTGATTTTCTTCTCTATAAGTTTTTGGATCGCTTGAACCGTCTCTGCCTTCATACGTGAGCCGGAAGTATGGTCTTCATAACAGTACCAGCAACGGAAGTTGCAGTCAACAGTCGGGTTGATATGTAAGTGATAAGCATCAAGGCTATGGTCATGTTTTCTAATCAGCTCCCTTACTTGCTCCGGCTCATTGACATCATCATTAACCCAAAAGCCGATGTTTTGCAGCTCTGAACGCAATGTCTCGTTACATATAAGTTCCGGGCGTGTATGCTCAGCCAAGTTTATAGGCTTTGTTGTGGCTACATACTTGTCAGATAGTGCGTTATAAACAAGCGAAATATTATCGCCCGTCTTTAATATATTATTGTAGAGACTAATCTTCATGTTGAATAAGAAGGCTGTTATTTGGCAAAGTTACGAAAAATATTTCTGTCAAACAAATATTTTTAATGAAAAGTTGAGATAATATTACATTTTTTAACTTTTCGCTATCACAATGTAACTATAAATACTCGCATATAAACAAACGACTCGTGCATCTAATGTTTTACATATTTAACGCACGAGTCGCTGTCTTCTTTGTATAAATATACATTCTTAAAGTCCAAATCCGGACATCCTTTGCCAAAGGTGTGCCGGCAGGTGTTTCCACAAAGCACACAATATTGCCCATCGCCAATCGATAATAGCTACCCACTTACGTCTGACGATAGCTTTCAGTATCTGAGGTATTACCTCATCAAGCTTCATCTCCATCATATATTTCTTCTCCGGGTCAATAAGTGGTGTGCGTATCCAGCCGGGACGGATGTCAGTAATGTCAATATCAAGGTGCTTTGTCCATGCCAATTGACGGAGGGCTTCCAGGTAAGTTGATACAAATCTCTTTGAGGCGGAATATGCGGCTAATTCGCCTATGCCGCGAGTGCCGGCAACGGAGCTTATTGCCACAATCTGACCCGGACACTTGTTCTGCATAAAATAGCGGAAAGCGGCACTGCACATGCGAGCTGCACCTACTGCATCTGTCTCGGCAACCGCGACTTCGTTCTCCGGCTCCATTTGAGGATTACGGAGTGCTATGCCGGCCACATGTATGTATATATCCATACCTCCCATTCGCTCGATAAGCCGGCTGAATGCCTCTACGGCACGCGGCTTTGTGATATCTATCTCTTCGGCAACAATCAGGCCCGGATACTTTGAAGTGAGTTCGTCAAGCTTGTTTGACGAGCGGGCTGCGATACCTACTTTAATCCCGCGTGATGCGAATGTCTCGGTGAGAGCTCGTCCTATGCCGGAAGTCGCTCCGGTGATTATAATCTTTTTCATATTCATACTCGTTTAATTATCAATGTGATAAGAAGAATGCAATCGGAGAATATCAATCCATAACGGAATATCAAATTTACAAAAATTTTTTCTTATCCGATATTTTTGTTAATTTTACACCGTCAACCCTACTTGTGTTATACAAATAATCACGCTACAGAGCGAGCTTGAATGGTATAGTTAAATTGACTTTCTACTTATGAACACAATACTATTTATTTTTGTTAAATATTAAAGCTTATTTAACAACCTCTAAAAATAAAAAACTATGAGTTCAAATGTAAATAATGTCAATGGCACTCCACGCGGAGCACGCATCATATTCGGTGTATTCATGATCCTCGTATACGTTGGTGTAGGTATTTGCTCTCTCTGCGGAGTCTTCAGCAGTTGGCTGCCCGAGGGTATAGCTATTGCTTTGGGTTGTCTGTTCGTCGTTTATGGCTTATGGCGAGCATATCGCTTGTATAAGGGATGGAATTAGTACGTGTTACGTAACAGTGTAGTATAGGTGGGTTCTATAAATTGAGCGCACCTGATAACATAAATATTAATAGTAGTTGCTTTTGGATGATTTTGGCTTAAATTTCGTCGATTTTCAAGATTTCATCGGTCGTTATGCCCGCATAACTCCCTCTTCAATCTTAAAAATCGCCTGAAATTTAACCTCAAAATCATTCCAAATCAATTTATAGAACCCACCTATAAGATGAATAAGATAATATACATATTGTCGTTATGTGTTCTGCTCTTCACCGGCACTGCGTGCAGACATTCCACTCAGAAGTATAATGAGGGCAGTGTCAGACTCTTTGCCGATGAAGGCTTCAAGAGTTTCATGGAGCAAGAGATTCAGGTGTTTGAATACCAATATCCCGGGTCTTATATCGTGCCATCATATGTGAGCGAGGTAGATGCAATCAACGGCTTGATTAAGGACTCCTGCACATTAGCCATTACTTCCAAACCGCTCACACAACAGCAGATAGACTATATCAAGGACAAGAATAAGCGCATAGTCCGTCAGCAAGAGATAGCTATAGATGCCGTGGCTCTGATAGTCAATAAGGATAATCCCATCGATGAGATTACCGTACAGGATCTGAAAGATATCTTCTCCGGCAGAGTGGATTTGTGGCGTCAGTTAGCCGGCAACCCCGAAGACTCCGTTACCGTCGTTTTTGACCAAATGGGGTCGGCCAATGTGTCCTATATAGAAAGCAATTTCTTGCCCAAGGGAGGTAAATTCTTACCCAATGTGTATGCTCAAAAGAGTAATCAGGATGTGATTGATTTTGTCGCCAAGGACAAGAGTGCTATAGGTCTGATCAGCGTCAGCTGGTTGGGCGAAAATCTGGAGCGTGTAAAGAAGGAGCTTGATAAAGACAAGCTTGACAGTAGTGCCATAAGTCACCTCGAAGATGAGACGGTAGATGATCTGGTCATCAACTTTACCGATGAGGTCAAGGTGCTAAAAGTGCGCAAGGATGATGAGCTTATGGGTTATAAGCCTGATCAACGAAGCATTTACGGCGATGAGTACACCGGCAAGTCACAATATCCGCTTATGCGTAAAGTATATATGATATCTACAGCAGCCAATAATTCAGTGGGACATTCCTTCTATGCCTTTGTGACCGGATTTATAGGTCAGAAGATATTGCTCATGACCGGTATTCTGCCATATCAGGTGCCGACCCGAGTAGTGCAACTGCAGTAAAAAAATATATGCTGATTGAAAGTTGAAAAAATAAACCTGCGGTGTTTTACGTTGTCTTAATATAAATGGTCTGAAATCTTCTTGATGTAGACTTTTGACAGACTGTCTGAAAAAGCAAATTTTCACTCAAGTCCGGTAGTCTGCCCTTGTTGACATGAGAGCCGTACACAACGCATAATAATAATTAACAACATACGACAATGAAGTTTAAATTCTTACTCACCCTGACACTCGCCGGTGCCGCTGCTCTCAGCTCTTGGGCACAGGGTTACAAAGACGGCGTGGAATACTACAAGGCAGACAGATTTGCCGATGCTGAGGAGCTGCTCAATCGCAACCTCAACAACGCTGATACTGATAAGGCCGAAGCGTACTTCTATCTGGGTCAGATACAGCTCGCTCGCTATTACAGCGCAAAGCGAAGCGGCTCCGCTGATGCAAATACCTATAAGAACGAAGCCCTCGAGTACTACAACAAGGGTGTAGCCGCCAATGCAGAAAACCCCTTCAACTACGTGGGACTCGGCAATATCGAGCTTATCAACAGCGACAGCAAAGCTGCTGAAGACTACTTTAAGAAGGCTGAAAAACTCGGTGGTAAGGATGCCGGCGTATTTGCCGCTGTGGCTCGCGCATATTATGATGTCAACCCCACTGTATATGCCAAGCAGATGAATAAGGCTATCGAGCAAGGCAACAAGCTGGTACAAAAGCAAGCTCTCTCAGCCAAGCCTCAATGGGCTGACAACGATCAAGACTTCTACATGTTCATCGGTGACATGAAGTTTGATGCCGCCAATGGTGACAGCCAGAAGGTGGGTGATGCCTGCAATGACTATGAGCAAGCTATACGTGTAAACCCCAAAGCCGCAGAAGGTTATATCAAGTATGCCGATAAGCTGTTTACCGTAAATCGTTTTGACGAGGCCATCGCACAGCTCAATACCCTGTTGCAGAACAATCCCGGCTCCGCTCTCGGCCAGCGTGAACTCGCAGAACGCCTCTATGAGCGCGGCAAGGTGCAAGATGCAATCGCCCAGTACAGCAAGCTCGTGCGTAACCCCAATCACTTTGCTCAGGATGAGGTACGCTATCTGGCCATGCTCTACTTCGTTGAGGACTTCAATAAGGGCTATGACGAAGCAACTATGATGTTGGCACAAGACCCCTCCAACTTCAACGCACGCCGTCTGCAATACCTCTTTGCAAGCCGTGCCGGACGTCCCGATGCACTCGCCCTGGGTGAGCAGCTGCTCAAACTCAAGAACGACAAGAACTTGTTTGCTTATGGGGACTACACTTCCATCGCCGGTGATATGCTCAAAGCCGGACGCACTCAAGATGCCCTCAATGTGCTCGAAATGGGTATGAAGGACTACTCTGACAACCCCGCAATTTATAAAGAGGCAGCTCGCCTGTACTTGTCAAAAGAGATAGCCAACTACCCCGGTGCAGCTGATGCAATGGAAAAGGCTATCGAGCTGCTCGGTGCCGATGCTACCGCTTCTGACTACAACACCCTCTCAGACTATGCTTATTATGCCGCCACAGCCGAAGGCTTGGATGATGCACAAAAAGCCAACTACCTGCTGATGAGTGAGAACGCTATCGAGGAAGCCGCTGATAACTTGTCTGACAGCTACAAATACCTTGTACCCAAACGCCTGGGCGACATCGCACGTATCAAGAATGACAACAAGGCTGCCAATGACAACTACTTCAAGGCTATTGACCTCATTGAGGCTAATGGGGGCATCACACCCAATAATTCTTATGACGTCTCCAGTATGTATCGCTTCATCGGTGGTAACTTCATTCAGGAGAACAACAAGGCACAGGCTCGCGAATATCTGCAGAAGTACCTTGACCTTAACCCCAACGACACAGCTATTGCTGACATCCTCAAGAAGCTCTAACAAAGCTCTTGGTTGATATAAGGTCTATAATTGACCGCACAATAAAAAATGTCTGTACTTCCTTTTTGAGGGGGAGTACGGACATTTTTTTGTTTGATAATTAGTGGCTCAGAAGCTGTTTTTTGCGTAATGTGAGTTAAAAAAGTGAGGATAAATTTGCTTTAGTTGTTAAAAAAATGTAATTTTGCGTAATTATTTACGTGGTAATATTATTCATGGGGGTTGCAGTCCGGGTTTATTCATAGATTGCTCTGTCAAGACAAAGGATTTCTCTTATTGCGGAATAATCATCAAAGAGTGGTTCGGCAGGAGCTGCTTGATTTGCAAAAAGAGCTGGATAGGCCGAATGACTCAATGAGTTTGAGTGTACGATACCTCATGATAACAAATAATTTAATTACCTATGGCAGATGTAATTAAGATAAGAAAAGGACTCGATATACCGATGCACGGAGCTGCAGCTGATACAGTTACCGATGACCGGGAGTCTTATCTGTTTGGTATAACACCCGATGACTTCCCCGGCCACAAGTGGAAAACAGCTGTTAAGCCCGGTGACCAAGTGCTGGTGGGTTCGCCTCTGCTGTTCTCAAAAGATAACCCCAAGGTGAAGCTCACGTCACCGGTGAGAGGAATAGTTCAGGAGGTGCGTCGCGGTGAACGCAGACATATAATGGCGGTTACCGTTCAGGCTGAGAATGCCGGGGGAGTACCGGCTGACGATGACTTTTATCTCTTCGGAGAGAGTGGTTCATCTATAGATGTCAATGAGCCGACAACTGTTCTCTATATATTATGTGAGTCCGGGCTGTTTGCCATGTTCAGTCAGAGGCCATATGATGTTGTGCCAAATCCCGATACAGCACCTCGAGATATCTTTGTGACGGCATTTGACTCATCACCACTGGCAGCTCCCTTGCTCACAAATGAGATGTATGCCATGCACGAGAAGGGGTTGGAGGTGTTGTCTGTCTTGACAAAGGGGAACATCTATCTGGGGATATCCGAGGATATGTCATTGTCAAGCAAAGTCGCCAAGGTGTATGAATTTGAAGGGCCTCATCCGGCCGGCAATGTAGGTGTGCAAATTTCGAAGATAGCACCGGTAAATCGCGGAGAGACGGTGTGGACGCTCGACTCACGTACCGTGGTGAGGATAGGTCGGCTCTTCGCCACACGTAAGCTCGATGCAACAGCATGCGTAAATGTCTGTGGCGACATGGCACTCAATCCACACTTCATAAATACTCGCATAGGAGTGTCGCTCGGCTCGTTGCTCAAGACAGAAGTGCAGACCGGCAAGGGTAATGTGCGTGTTATCAGCGGGAATGTCCTTACCGGCATCAAGGTAGATGTATCATCCGACTTTTTGCGTCGGCCGTATCGCCAGGTGACAATGATATCCGAGGGGGATAATGCGGACGAATTTATGGGTTGGGCCACACTTAGCCCGTCGCATTACAGCGTCAAGCGCACCTTCTTGTCATCACTCTTGGGTAAGCGCGGCAACTACAAGTATGATGCACGACTGCGCGGAGGCAAGCGTGCCATGATACTTTCAGGCGAGATGGATAAAGTCTTCCCGCTCGATATTTACCCGGAGTTCTTGCTCAAGGCTATCATGGCCGGTGATATAGAGAAGATGGAGCAGCTCGGCATATATGAGGTTGCGCCCGAAGACTTCGCGTTGCCCGAATTTGTCGATACCTCCAAGCAGCCGTTGCAGCAGATAGTCCGACAAGGGTTGGACAAGCTGCGCGAAGAGCTATCCTGATGTTTTTTGACAGACTCAACCAATAGTTGCGGGCCGGCTCAGTCACCTCCCTGCTTCAATCTACAACACAAAATACTATAAGCGTGAAACTACTGAAACGTCAATTAGATAAAATCAAGCCGCACTTTGAGCCGGGAGGTAAACTCTCCAAGTTGCACTCCGTGTTCGACGGCTTCTATACATTCCTCTACACCCCTAATGAGACAAGTAAGCAAGGAGTGCATATTCATGACTCCAACGACTCCAAGCGCACAATGATTACCGTTGTGCTCGCTTTGCTGCCATGCGTCTTGTTCGGCATGTATAATATCGGTTATCAACATGCGTTGGCTACCGGAGGAGCAACCTCATCAGTTATCGGATTGTTCATATACGGCTTGTTGCGAGCACTTCCGCAGATAGTCGTTGTCTATTTTGTGGGCTTGGGTATCGAATTTATTGTGGCACAGATACGTGGCCATGAGATACAAGAGGGCTTCTTGGTTTCCGGCATTCTAATACCGATGATATGCCCCATAGACACCCCCTTGTGGATGCTCGCGGTGGCGACGGCTTTCTCCGTTATATTTGTCAAGGAAGTCTTCGGAGGTACCGGCTACAATATCTTCAATGTGGCGTTGATGGCGCGAGCATTCCTGTTCTTCGCTTATCCGTCGAAGATGAGCGGTGACAAAGTGTTTGTGTCGCTCGGCTCAGACACAGCTGTCAATGGTTTCAGCGGGGCAACACCGCTGGGCCAGTTAGCCTCTTCAGCAGACCCCACACAGGTGCATCTGACAAATGTTGTGGGTGACCCTATATCCTTCATGGACAGCTTTTTGGGCTTCATCCCCGGCTCATGGGGCGAGACCTCCACACTATGTATCATCATAGGCGCGATTATCTTGTTATGTACGGGTATGGCCTCGTGGAAGATAATAGTAAGCGGCATAGCCGGAGGCTTGGTTATGTCAGTGATAGCCAACTCATGTGCCACACCTCTCTATCGCGCGACATATCTTGACCCGCTGCAGCAGTTATGTTTGGGTGGTTTTGCATTTGCAATTGTCTTTATGGCCACAGACCCGGTGACAGCGTGTCGTACGGAGACGGGAAAATATATTTACGGCTTCCTTACCGGCGCACTCGCCATCATTATACGCTGCTATAACCCCGGTTATCCGGAGGGAGCAATGTTGGCTGTTCTGCTTATGAATAGTTTCGCCTCACTTATAGACTGGTGTGTAGTGCGTTCCAACATACGCGCACGTGCCAAACGTTCGACTGTAAGCGGGATGTAAATTTAACAGCTTGCTTGAAATTGAAAAATTAATCGGATTATGAAAAAGCAAAGCAATATATATGCCTTGATATATGCCGTGGTTCTGGTACTTGTTGTGGGTATAGTGCTTTCGGTGATATACCAAAGTCTGCATCCTCAACAGGAGGAGAATGCGGCCAATGACACAAAGTCGCAGATACTGCGTGCCGCCTTGATAAGCAGTGACGGCAAGGATGTCTCCGCACTGTTTGACGAACATGTCAATAAAGCCTATATAGTTGATTATCATGGCAATGTGGTTAACAATGACCCGGACGCAGCCTTCCTGGCTTGCATGAACATGAGCAACGAGATCAAGCAGCCGCAGGACAAACGCAAACTGCCGGTGTTTGAGTGTACAACCGATGACGGGCTCAAATATGTCGTCCCGGTATATGGCGCGGGTCTCTGGGGACCAATCTGGGGATACATCGCTTTTGACAAGAATGGAGATACCATCTATGGGGCATATTTCGCGCATCAGGGAGAGACACCCGGTCTCGGCGCCGAGATTGAAAAGCCGGCATTCAGCGACCAATTCAAGGGCAAAGACATTTTCTCTCAACGAGGTAAATTTATGAGTGTCAAGGTGTGCAAACCGGGTCAGGAACCCAAAGAAGGCTCTTATGTCAACGGAGTAAGCGGTGGCACCATCACCTCGCAAGGTGTCGATGCAATGTTGCGCACAAGTCTGGCTCCTTACACAGAATATCTAAAGAAACTTGGTAAATAATCAGGGTTATGGCAAGCAAAAATTTATCAGTATTTTTCAATCCGTTCTCCAAGGAGAACCCGGTGATTGTCCAGGTATTGGGTATATGCTCAGCATTGGCGGTAACAGCCAAGCTGGAGCCGGCTGTGGTCATGACAATATCCGTGATTGCAGTCTTGGCATTAGCCAACGTCATCATATCGGTCATGCGCAAAACCATACCCTCGTCCATACGCATCATAGTGCAATTAGTGGTTGTGGCAGCTTTGGTTGTTATTGTAGACCAGATACTTAAGGCCTTTGCATACGATGTCAGCAAACAGCTGTCCGTCTTTATCGGGCTGATTATCACCAACTGTATCCTGATGGGGCGTCTCGAAGCGTTCGCATTGAGCAACCGTCCGTGGCCCGCCTTCCTTGATGGTGTGGGCAATGGTATAGGCTATGGCATAATATTGGTTATAGTGGCTTTCGTTCGTGAGTTGTTCGGCTCCGGCACAATATGGGGCTGTCAGGTAGTGCCTCAATCATGGTATGATGCCGGATACGTGAACAATGGTCTGATGATATTGCCCCCGATGGCTCTCATAATAGTTGGCTGCATCATTTGGGTACATCGTTCATATAATAAGGAGCTGCAAGAAGAAAATTGATTAAGCTATGGAGAATCTTAACTTGTTCATAAAGTCGATATTCATCGACAACATGATATTTGCTTACTTCCTGGGCATGTGCTCATTCCTTGCCGTGAGTAAGAATGTGAAGACAGCTTTCGGACTGGGTATTGCCGTGAGTTTCGTGCTTATTATCGCGCTACCCGTCACCTGGTGTCTGAACACGTACGTGCTTCAACCCGGTGCGTTGGCATGGCTTGGGGATGACTATAAAAGCCTTGACCTCAGCTTCTTGTCGCTTATAATCTTCATAGCCGTAATAGCCTCCTTGGTGCAGCTGTTAGAGATGGTGATAGAGAAGTATTCGCCGGGGCTGTATAACTCCTTGGGCATCTTTTTGCCACTCATAGCAGTCAATTGTGCCATACTCGGAGCAGTGTTGTTTATGCAGCAGCGCGACTTCGACAATGCGTGGACAGCCACAGTCTATGGTGCCGGCTCCGGCATCGGTTGGCTGCTGGCTATCACATGTATAGCAGCCATACGCGAACGACTCGCATACAACGCCATACCCAAACCATTGCGCGGTATAGGTATCACATTCATTGTCACCGGACTTATGGGCATAGCTTTCATGAGCTTCCTCGGTATAAAACTTTGATAAACTATGATTTGCAATATATTGACAGAAGTTGTTTGGTCAAACGTCGGCATAGCAGCCGGCTTCTTTGCCGCTCTTACATTGGTACTTGTGGCTATACTCATAGTGGCGCGTCGATTTCTGGTAGCCACCGGCAAGGTGAAGATAGACATCAATCGCGGCAGCAAAGAACTCGAGGTAGAGTCCGGCAGCTCCCTGCTCGCCACCTTGGCTAATGCCGGGGTGCACCTCTCCAGTGCTTGCGGCGGTAAGGGCAGTTGCGGTCAGTGTCGTGTGCAGGTTGACTCCGGTGGTGGTGAGATGCTCCCTACAGAGGCAGTGCACTTCACACGCAAACAGATTAAAGATAATTGGCGCCTTGGCTGTCAGGTGAAGGTGAAGAGTGATATGGATATACGTGTCCCGGCAGCCGCCCTTGATGTCAAAGAGTATGAATGTGAGGTTATAAGCAATCGAAATGTGGCCACTTTCATAAAAGAATTTATAGTCAAACTGCCCGAAGGTGCTCACATGAACTTCATTCCCGGATCATATGCGCAAATACGCATACCCGAGTACTCCATGGACTATGACAAGGATATTGACAAGTCACTCATAGGCGATGAATACCTGCCCTCATGGGAGAAGTTCGGACTCTTCACTCTTAAATGCGTCAACAAAGAGCCGACGGTGCGAGCATATTCAATGGCTAACTATCCGGCTGAGGGTGACAGATTTATGCTCACGGTGCGCATAGCTACACCACCCTTTAAGCCGAAACCCCAAGTGGGCTTCCAGCCGGTGTCCCCGGGTATCGCATCATCATATATATTCACCCTTAAGCCGGGAGACAAGGTGTTGATGAGCGGCCCGTATGGCGACTTTCACCCCAACTTCGACTCAAAAGCCGAGATGATTTGGGTAGGCGGTGGTGCCGGTATGGCACCTCTCCGCAGTCAGATTATGCACATGCTCAAGACTCTCAACACACGTGATCGCGAGATGCACTACTTCTATGGCGCACGTGCGCTGAATGAAGTGTTCTATCTTGACGACTTCCTTGAGCTTGAAAAGGAGTATCCCAACTTCCACTTCCACCTCGCACTTGACCGCCCCGACCAGGCAGCAGATGCCGCCGGCGTGAAGTATACCCCCGGATTTGTGCACCAAGTGATGTATGACACATACCTCAAAGACCATGACGCCCCGGAGGATATTGAATACTACATGTGCGGCCCGGGTCCCATGAGTAATGCTGTCAATAAGATGCTATACTCGCTCGGAGTAGAGCCGGAAAGCATACATTATGACAACTTCGGCGGGTAATAAAGCCAATGACTTGCTTTAATTGAACTTAAATGCGCAAACTGACAGGACTTATTTGTTTCCTTTTGACTGCTCTGACAGCAATGAGTGCAGTTCCGCTTGCCGGCGTATGGAACGGCAAGCTTGACCTCGGAGCAGCCCAACTTACTCTCGTGTTGAGAATAAGTGATGAGGAGCCACCGGTTGTGATTCTTGACAGTCCGGATCAAGGAGCTGAAGGTATCCCAACCGATGTCAAGTACCTGAGTGCTGACTCCATAGCCATACAGATACCGCAGCTCGGGGTGACATATAATGCCGCGCTTCAACAGGCATCGCTTATCGGGACTTTCACCCAGATGGGTTATAAGTTGCCGTTGACGTTGAACAGGGGAGAGCAGCTACGTTTAAGGCCGCAGACACCTCAACCACCTTTCGACTACGATACACAAGAAGTGTCGTTCCCAAGTATTGATCAGGATGTTACCCTCAACGGCACACTTACATTACCTCAAGGTGTCACAAAAGACACACCAGTGGTTGTTATGGTTACCGGCTCGGGCTTGCAAAATCGTGATGAAGAGCTCTTCGGACACAAACCTTTTGCCGTGATAGCCGACTACTTGGCTAATACAGGTATTGCTTCATTGAGGTATGATGACCGAGGCTATGGAGGCTCTGATGAGGCGGCAGAGAATGCGACAACGCTTGACTTTGCAAATGATGCCGAGGGAGCAATACGCTTCTTGCGCGGTATGGGATATACAAAAGTGGGAGTGTTGGGACACAGCGAAGGCGGCACGATAGCATTCATCACAGCTGCAGAGAGCGAGCCGGTGCTCAGACCTGACTTTTTGGTGACAATTGGTGCGCCCACGCTTGACGGCAAGGATATTTTGCTTGACCAATTACGCACTGTCAAGCCGGATGTGACTGACACAGAGGAGCATGTGTTGATAGAGCGTGCTGAAACAGTCGGCTCTCCATGGATGCAGTACTTTGTGAAATTCGACCCGGCAGCAGTTATTACTAAAGCAATCAATCTCCCGGTGTTGGCGATCTACGGCTCAAAGGATACACAAGTGCGTCCGGCCATCAATGAGCCGGTAATGCATCGTCTTCTTGAATCAAACCCAAATTGCCAAATCGTTGTGCTTGATGGTCTTAACCATTTGCTGCAACCGGCTGATACCGGCTCTATAGACGAGTATTCATCTATCAGCACGACCATAGCCCCGGTAGCCCTCGAACTTATCGCGGCTTTTGTGCGAAATCTTTATAGTCTGAGCAAGAAGTAAATGTGCATTTTGATGAATATCTTTTGCGCACC
>N._stephensi_709_foregut__coassemble_574_pt1 | contig 12958 bp, 11 predicted proteins | sample N__stephensi_709_foregut__metabat2_high_PE_009 | metagenome-assembled genome bin N | reverse complement strand
CAGCAAGTGGCAGATGCAGCTAATCAGCCCAAGGCCAAAAAGTCAAAACAGTCAAATAAGTCAAAGCCGGCAAAAAAGAAGTCCGGCAGAAAGGAGGGTAAACAATGAAACTGTTGCATCCATGGTTATTGCTCCTGTTCTTGATTTATATACCTCTGACAATTAACTACTTCAAGCGCAAGAAAGACTCTGAACCATCGCTCGAGGTGTCATCACTGCGGGCGTTGGCATCACACCGCAATACGTGGCGCACAAAACTCATGACAGTCTGTTTCATATTCAGATTGTTAGCTATAGGGTGTATCATAATCGCACTATGCCGGCCGCAAAAACATGATGCGAAGTTACATATGCAATCCGAGGGTACTGACATAGTATTGGCACTCGACCTGTCCACCTCAATGCTCGAGTCAGACTTGCAGCCCAACCGCTTCGAGGCGGCACGACAGATAGCTTCAAACTTTGTGCAACATCGCGAGGATGACAATCTCGGTCTGGTCGGTTTTGGAGCTGAAAGCCTTACTTTCACACCTCTCACACAAGACGTTCCGACAGTGATTTCCGCTTTGCGGACACTCTCTCCCGGTATGCTCGGTGGCCAGACAGCTCTGGGTGACGGCTTGCTGAATGCCGTCAATCGTGTACTTGGAGGCAAGGCTGTATCAAAAAGCGTGATATTGCTCACTGACGGCCGTAACACAGCCGGCGAGGTGACACCACTCATGGCGGCCGATGTAGCCAAACAGAAAGGCGTGAAGGTATATACCATAGGTGTGGGTTCTGATATGAATACCGAGCTGATGTCCATGATGCCGTCCGGCGTAACGAACTCTGACCTTGACGAGGAGACACTAAAGCAGATTTCCGACCTTACCGGCGGCCAATACTTTCGCGCTACCGACAATGCCACCTTGCAAAAGGTGTTTAACGAAATAGACAAACTCGAAAAGTCTAAAATAGAGTCCGATAACTATGTGCGTTGGCAAGACAACTTCACCCCGTGGATAGCGGCAGCTCTGCTGTTATTGCTGATAGCGTATGTCTGCCGATACACATTGTTGCGTCGAATACCTTAATTTGATTACCCATGCTTACATTTGCATATCCCATATTACTGTTATTGCTGCTGCTTGTGCCGCTGCTGTGGTTGCTGTATTATATGGCACGTCGAGCACGTCTCAACAAGCTGAAGAAGTTCGGTAATCCCGAATACTTCAAGGCCTTAATGCCGGATGTGTCGCCATATAAGCCCGGTATACGCATAGGGCTGCGTTTGGGGGCATTGGCATTGCTCATCATCGCGCTGGCACGCCCGTGGGGCGGACTCGTTGAGCAGAAAGTTGATCGTGATGGCATAGAGATGGTGGCCGTGGTGGATGTCAGCAACTCTATGCTTGCATCCGCATCAGATGATCCGGAAGGCTCCAAACGTATTGATGCCGTTAAGCTCTTGCTCGATCGTCTGGTGGATGGTATGGGTAATGACCGTGTCGGGCTGGTGATTTTTGCAGGACAATCATATCCGTTGATACCGGTTTCATCAGACCATGCATCGGTCAAGTCATTCATGGGAGCCATGGAGCCGGGGCAGATCACCATGCAAGGTACTAATATAGCAGCCGCCTTGGATGCGGCGATATCACTCTTCTCCGATGACAGCCCGGCCGGTAAGGCTATCGTCATCTTTACAGACGTTGAAGACCTCGAAGACGAAGACGAGGTGTTGCGTGCCGTAGAACAAGCCAAGAGTCATGGTATACAAGTGGATGTCGTTGGTGTCGGCTCTACCAAGGGCGTGAACATCCTCACACCAAACGGGGTGTTTACCGACGATAACGGCGAGCCGGTAGTCACCAAGCTGAACGAAGAGTTGGGCAAGCAACTGGCTCAAAAGGCCGGAGGTATTTATGTCAATGCTTCATCATCGAATGCTCTGCCGGCACTCCAGAAGCAACTTAAGGAGGTGAAGCGTACAGCTCTCTCTTCAGACAATACGCTGATGCACGATGAGCTTTTCGTCTACTTTGCATTGGCAGCATTACTGCTGCTTGTTATAGATGCGTTTATGGTGAACAGAAAGAACACTATTTTGCGCAAAATCACCTTCTTCCGCAAAGACAAGTAAATTATAAAGAAGACGTCAGCTTAGATTGACCTCTTCCTTAAACGAAGTGAAAAGATGAAACGGATACTGTTTATAATTATATGTCTGTGCACGGTGACGGGTGCGTTTGCCGTGGATATGAAAGCACGTCATATACGCCAAGCCATTGTTGACGGTAATGCCTCATATAGAGCAAAGAACTATCAAGAGGCACTCGATGATTATGACAAAGCCCTCAAAGAGGATGAAACCAACCTTATCGCCACCTTTAACAAGGCATTGGCGCAAGTACGTCTGGCCGAAGCATTGATTAACACGCCCGACACATTGAGCCGGGAGCAACAAGAGGCTGTCAAGAACTATTATGCCGAAGCATCCAAGAATTTTGAGTATGTAGCCAAGCGTGTATCCGATAACCCCGGTTTGGCACAGAAGGCCAATTATAATCGCGGAAACATCAGCTTCAATCTTGCAAAGAGCGTCGAAGAGCAGGAAGCCACGAGGTTCTTTCAAGAAGCTATCACATATTATAAGGAGGCGTTGCGTCTGAACCCCAATGATAATGCCGCGCGTCGCAACTTGCGTATTGCACAGCTGAATCTGCCCAAGAACAATCAAAATCAGCAGAATCAGGATAATCAGCAAAATCAAGACAACAAGGATCAAAACCAAGATCAAAACCAAGACAAGAATCAAGATAATCAAAATCAAGACAATCAAGACCAAAATCAGCCGCAAGACAAGCCGTCAGCTCCTCAGCAACAAGACATGAACACCCAGTCGGCTGACAGACTTCTGCGTCGAAGTGCCGACAAGGAGAATGAGGCACGTCGACGTCTGTTGCAAGGCACCGGCCCGGGTCGAAATGGTTGGTAACTTCTTGCTCTTCGCGCGATAGAAAGTTCTCAAGTCCCAAATCAGATGAAATCAAAAAATATCAAATATACACTGCTGTTGACTTTACTGCTATGCCTGCCGACATTCGCATACGCCGGCTCTGTAAAAATTACGCAGAATGGCTCCGGCAAATATTCAGTAGGGCAGACGTTTACTGTAGAAATTGTGATAGACGGCCTGCAAGGAGGGGGCAATATCCCCTCGTTCAAGGGGTGTAACGTCATCGACAACTCGTCATCGCAGTTTCAGTCCATCACATATGACGCACGCGGGCGTGCCTCGCAAGTATCACAAATCAAGAATCTAATCACCCTTCAAGCCGTCACTCCCGGCAACTACTCTTATGGCCCGATAAATGTCAATGGCACACGCTCCAATACCATATCGTATAATATAGGTGGGTCGGCAGCTCCCGTGCAGACATCCTCGTCGGTATCAACGCCCGCTTCATATACTCCGGCACCGTCAGGGGCATTCTCTGCTGCTGATAATGAAGCATTGATGGTGCGTGCCACTGTCTCCAACACGTCCCCGTATATTCAGCAGCCGGTGATTTACACCGTCAGAGTATATTCTATAGAGCAGCCCCGAAGGTATCCGCAAGTAGATGACCCCAAGACGGATAACGCAATTTTTGAAATCTTGCCGGACAACAGCCCGCGAAGTGTCACCACAACGACTATCAATGGTCGCACATACTATTGTTATGAGCTGTACAGCATGCTCGTGTATCCGTCCAAAACCGGCGATGTCACAATCTATGGCGGTAACGTGGTAGATAACGTGTTCGGCTATGGCACAATATCTTCCAAATGCAATGATGTAGTGCTCAATGTAAAAGAGCTGCCCGATTATGCCAAACACCCTGACATCAATGGCGTAGGCTCGTATAGCGTATCGGCTCAGCTGAATACCAAGAAGCCTCGTGCCGGTGAGCCGGTACAGATATTGTATACCGTACGCGGATCAGGCAATCCTTCATACGTATCCTTGCCTGATATGGCTGATATATTGCCTCCGGGAGTAAAATTCATCAAGAGTGAGTCAAAGATTGACAAGAACGTAACCTCCGACAATATCGATGCCACAATCACCTTTGAGTGTGTCTTGATGCCCTCCAAGGCCGGTGATTATGTCATACCTCCGCTGAAGTTCACATTCTTCAACCCGAAGACCAACGAGTGGTATACCAAGTCGACCGACTCATTCAAGCTTAATGTCGATGAAGGCGACTCCGCGACCGGTCATGATGATACAATGACATTCAGCTCCGAGTGGCAATCATTCAGCCCGGACTCGCGTGCTTCAGGCTTTTATATATCATCGTTTGTCTATTGGCTGTGGTATCTGTTACCGCTCATAGTACTCGTCCTCGTGTTGGTATATCACTACAAGCGCATGGCACTTTATGCCGACCGTGATTTGCTGAAGCAAAAACGAGCCAATACAGTGGCACGAAAGAGGTTGCGTGCAGCGGAGAAAGCCATGAAGGCGAATAAGCGCGACCTCTTCTATGACGAACTGTTGAAAGCAGTATGGGGCTATCTTGGAGACAAGCTCTCCATGCCTACCTCCGAATTATCTCGTGCCAACATCAAGGAGCAATTGCTGACTATCGGCGTTGACAGCCGCACGGCTGATGACACAATAGCCTTTATAGATGAATGTGAGTTCGCCAAATATGCCTCTGCCTCCGATATGGACATGCACACGGCCTACAAGGAAGCCACCGCACTCATAAATGCTGCTGACAGTATGATAAACAAACAAGTCAAGAATCGTCAAACACCGGATGAAAATGATGAGTAAATTTGCAATATTCCTCTTAACGACAGCCCTTTGTCTTGTCCAGTCAATGGGCATTGCAGCTGCTGAAGTATCAGCCGAAAAGGTCTATGCAGCCGGTGATTATCAGACTGCCATTCGAGAGCTGGAGAATATGCGCTCTGCCGGCACTTCCTCTTCGGAGTTGTATTATGACCTCGGCAACGCATACTTTCAGTCCGGCAATGTCGGAGCTGCCGTGCTTAATTATAACAAAGCACTGAGGCTTTCACCCGGCAACACTGATGCGCGACACAATCTGGATTTCGTCCGCGAGCAGGTACGACTTGCCAACGAGACACTCACCGATGGCAAAAATATCGACCCCACACCGGCCGATGTCGGTATAGTGGATTATATATGCAACGGCATAGCACGCTGCAGCAGTAATACATGGGCTGTTGTGGCAGTCATCATATTCTTATTGTTGCTCGGATGTGTGGTTATATATATGTTTTGTGCCAATGTCATGTTGCGCAAAACCGGATTTTTCGGCAGCATCGGCTTGCTGATACTCTGTGTGGTTGCAATATATTGTGCTGTGTTGAGCAAACGAGCCACCCTCGCCACAGATACTTGCGTGCTGCTGTCAGACGAGGTGACACTACGCGAAAATGCCTCGCCCGATGCCAAAGCCGTAGCCACCCCCTTGAGTGCGGGCACAATGTTCAAGGTTCTGGAGAGCACCAAGACCGAAGACGGCACATTATGGACTGAAGTCTACCTAAACACCGACTATACCGGATGGCTCCCGTCATCAGATATAGCAATCATCGAACTGCCCGAGATGCGAGAATAATTAGCGGTTATATCTCTCTGATAGTCAAGACCATATAAAATTTTATGTTTTATAACATATTATTTTACATCCGAATATCTTGCCCATGTCGCAAAATATAGCTAAATTAGCAAATCAAAAAGAAAATAATTTTAACCTCATAAATTTTAATATCATGAGTAAGACCATATCATTCAATGAGTTGCGTCGCATCAAAGATGCTTTGCCTGATGGCAGTTCACATCGTATAGCTAATGAACTCAACTGCACGGTGCAGACAGTTCGTAACTATTTCGGTGGTGTAAATTACGAGTTTGGCAAGAATGCCGGCCTCCATATCGAACCGGGTCCTGACGGCGGTATAGTTGTACTCGACGATACCACTATCTTAGATATGGCTCTCGCCATCCTTGAGGAGCAAAACAAGAAGGAAGACTGATTCACACAGACTGACCTTCAAAATCTCCTCTAAAAAGAAATATGGGCAAGGCGTGAACTTTTTCTCGCCTTACCCATTTCTTATAGTGTGGGTTCTATGTATTGACCTCCTACTTACATATAACCACCAATGGTGTGCAATACACTGATATGTGACACTGCTTACTCAATTGATTATGGAAAAATACATCACACTCGCGATCCATACGTATGACTTCGCTTCTGACCTGAAGCTCTTGTTGGAGAAGCACAAAATACCCGTGCAGCTGGAGAATGTCAATATTGACGACCCCAAGCCGGCATGTGGCGTGCGTGTACGTATACCTGAAAAGAAGCTGCCGCAAGCATTGCAGATTGTCGAGAACTCACACAGACTCTCTCCCTCGGCTGTCGAGATGGAGTTTAACGGAGTGAAGAACAAGATTTTAGTGCCGGTTGATTTTTCCGGATCAAGCATGACAGCATGTTCAGTCGCCTTTCAGTTGGCCGCCTCTTTGGGGTTGCATCCTGTCCTTCTCCACGTATACGCCACTCCTTACTATGACGGGGCACTCTCCAACACCGACACATTCACCCTCGACGTGCGCGATGCCGAGGTGCGCAAAAATCTTGAAAGCTCCGCTCATTATGAGTTGAACTCATTCTGCAAAAAGCTCGATGCCGCAATAGCCGCCGGCAAGATACCCGGCGTCAAGTATTCCACCATGTTGAGCGAAGGGATGCCCGAAGAAGCTATCCTGGAGTTTACACGCCAGTCACCACCGGAGCTTGTCGTCATGTCAACCAACGATTCAGACAAGAAGTCGCGCAACATCATGGGCAGCGTGACAGCTGAGGTCATAGACAATTGTCGTGTCTCCGTCTTGACATGGCCGGCAAATATACCTTTCAAGGGCATATCCGAGTTGCGGAGAGCAATCTTCTTTTGTAATGTCGACCAGAATGACCTGTTAGCCATGGACATGTTTGTCCGTCTGCTCGACTCCGCTCCCATGCACGTCACACTGGTGCCCGTCACTGACAAAGCCGGCAGCAAGCTTCCCGGACGTATGAAGTCATTATTGCAATACTTCCGTACCAACTATCCCGATTGCACATTTGACAGCTTCGTTACCGACCTGTCGAAGTTGCGCGAGGCGCTTGACCCATGGGTCTCTCAGCATGGTGTGAGGCTGCTTGTAGTGCCTAACAAGAAGAAGAATATATTTGCACGCCTGTTCAACCCCGGCATTGCTCACCGCGTGATTTTTGAGAGCGAAACACCGATGCTGGCACTACCCATATAATCACCTCTTGTCTAACCTATATTATTCATACCAACTCCGCAGTGGGAGTTGGTATGAATAATATAGGTTAAAGGTGCGCTCAATTTTTAGAACCCACCTAAAATAACTTTTGAAGTAAATGATATATCCCACCGGTTTTGAGAGTAAAATTGGTTTTGACGTAGTACGTAACTTATTGTCTGACAAATGCCTTAGTTCACTCGGGCAGAACAGAGTGGCGGCAATGTCCTTTTCGGACGACTATGACAAGGTGCATCGGTTGCTCACCCAGACAGCCGAGATGCTCTCATTACTCACCTCCGGGCTTGACCTGCCCATAGACCACATATATGACGTAACTGCCTCTCTCAAATCCATACAGGCGCAAGGCAGCCTGTTGACGCCGGCAGAGCTGTATAGGGTAAGAATGTCGTTGGAGACAATAAGCCGTGTGCGCGCCTTCTTCTCGCGCTCCGATGAGCAAGGCAACAGCATGACCCCCGAGTTGTCGAGACTGTTCAATGCCGTAGCCATATTCCCCAATATAGTATCGGCTATCGATAAGATAATCAACAAGTTCGGCGAGGTGTCAGACACCGCCTCGCCGACACTCGCCGACATACGTCGCCGCATAGCGGCCTCCTCCGCCTCCCTCTCATCTATCATGCAGCGTGTTGTCAGTCGCGGCATAGCTGAGGGCTTCTTGGACAAGGACACCGCACCTTCACTGCGCGACGGACGACTCGTGATACCCGTCAGCGCAGCCAGCAAAAGGCGTATACCCGGCATCGTGCACGATGAGTCAGCCACAGGTAAAACCTCATATATAGAGCCGGTTGAAGTAGTCGAAGCCTCCAACAGAATGCGCGAATTGCGCGAAGCAGAGAAGCGCGAAATACATCGCATATTGGTGGAGATGTCCGACTATATACGTCCCTCAGTGCCGGAGATGCTTAAGAGCTACACCTTGCTTGGCATATATGACTTTATACATGCCAAAGCCCTATTGGCACAGCAGTTCGATGCCCAAATGCCGGTCATAGAGCGCACTCCCGAACTCGACTGGTATGGTGCTGTTCACCCCGTCCTCGCTCTCTCGCTCAAAGCACAGGGTAGGGAAGTGGTGCCCCTCTCCCTCAGGCTTGATGGTACCAACAGGATACTTATCATATCGGGTCCTAATGCCGGCGGTAAGTCCGTATGCCTCAAAACTGCCGGAATAGTGCAATATATGCTGCAGTGCGGCCTCTTGCCCACCATGTATTCCAACTCACACGTATGTCTGTTTAAAAACATCCTGATAGATATAGGTGATGAGCAATCCATTGAGAACGATCTGAGTACATACAGCTCGCACCTCAAGAACATGAAGGTGTTCATACATAACGCCACGGCCCGCACATTCGTGCTTGTCGACGAGATGGGCTCCGGCACAGAGCCGCAGATAGGCGGCGCATTGGCACAAGCAATACTTAAGAGGCTGAATGAGAGTCGCGTTATGGGTATCATAACCACACACTATCAGAACCTCAAGACCTTTGCCGAGTCAGAGCCGGGCTTCATCAACGGCGCCATGCTGTATGACCGCCAACGTATGCAGCCCCTCTTCAAACTCTCCCTCGGAAATCCCGGCAGCTCCTTCGCACTCGAGATAGCCAATAAGATAGGTCTGCCCAAACATGTCATAGACGATGCGCGTCAGATAGTCGGCTCGGACTATGTCAACATGGACAAGTACCTGCTCGATCTCGCTCGCGACAGACGCTACTGGAGCAACAAACGACAATCTATCAAGGAGAAAGAAGCAAAGATCGACTCTTTGACTCAACGCCTCGCCGAGCAAGCCGAAGACTTGAAGAGCCGCAAGCGCGAAATCATGGAGCAGGCACGTCGTGAGGCAGAACAGATTCTCGCCGGAGCCAATGCACGGCTCGAACGCACTATCAAGGAGATACGCGACGCGCAAGCCGAGAAAGAGCGCACCAAGCAGATACGGCGCGAACTCGAAGACTACAAGAAGAGTATAACCACCGAGCAGCCGGACATGGTTAAAATACCCGAATTGGCAAAAATACCGAAGCGCAAAAATCCCAAACCGACTCCGGCCAAGAAGCCCCTGTCGGCCAAAGACGAGTCCGTCAAGGTCAACGACTATGTGCGCATGTCAAAAGACGGCATGGTGGGCAAAGTGCTGTCAATCACCGGCAAACAAGCCGAAGTGGCTTTCGGTGCACTGCGCACACGCATCGACACGAGCAAGCTCATCAAGGCCATAAAGCCGACACAGACAGCAGCTTCGCAAGTATCGTCACTCTCCAAAGCCACCACCGACGACAGCCGCAGCCGTCAGCTCAACTTCAAGCCCGAAATAGATGTCCGCGGCATGAGAGCCGACGAGGCTATTCAGGCTGTGACATACTTCATAGACGATGCAGTACAGTTCTCTATCAACAGGATACGCATACTGCACGGCACCGGCACGGGAGCATTGCGCCTCGCTATCAGACAACACCTGCAGGCCAACAGAGATGTCGCCACATTTCACGACGAAGATGTGCGCTTCGGCGGCGCCGGCATTACCGTTGTCAACCTCGCGGACTGACGGATAAAAATTTTTCCGCAACCTCCGCAACTTTTGCCTGAAAATACTTTGCCGACTGCACCGAAAACACTAACTTTGCAGTCGTTTTCCACCCTTTCGACATCAATGAAATCTAAATATCTACACCTTTGGATGCTTTTGGCTGTTACGCTAATCATAGTGACGGCAATTTCCTTTATGGATGACATAGAGATTGGCGGTGTGAAAATCAAGAAAGCACCCATAGCCGAAAACTTGTTGGGTCAATACAAGACCACACAAGAGGTAAAGCTGCAAGAAGAGCAAATCAAGAAGCAGGCGGAAAAGAAGCAGGTGGCACAGCAACACACACCCGTAGACACCATGCCACAGGTATTTCTGGTTTTCGGCGACTCCATGACACAAAACATCGCACGCCGCATCGCCGCTTACGCCAAGCAGAACGGCCACGAGATACATACGGTAAACTGGGACAGCTCCGGCACGAAAGTATGGTCTGCAACAGACACCCTCTCATACTACATCAACAAATTTAAACCCACCTATATGTTTGTCTCTATCGGCGGTAACGAGTCCGGATATCCCAAGCCAGACATCCTCATACCCAATGTCGAAAAGATATTGAAGAAGATGGGCAACATCCCTTTCGTGTGGATAGGCCCCCCATCGCTTAAGAACGGCTTCTCCGACAAGTACAGCGACATGCTCGGCTCCATACTCCCCGCCGGCACCTTCTTCCGCTCGGACCACCTCGAGCTCGCACGTCGCGGCGATAAAGTGCACCCCACGGTGGAGGCCGCCGCATATCAGGTGGACGAAATGGTGAAGTGGCTCAAAACATCCGCTCACCCCATAAAGATGGATACGCCGGCCGACTCCATCGCCGACACAAAAATTAAAGACACAAACATCGTTTATCTAAAGCCAATGCACTGATAAGCACCGAGGTCGTCAACCTTGCCGCTCAACGCGCTTATCCGAACAACAACATACCCTCACAACACAATGCTCGAACAGCTGTCTGACATATTCTCCAACATAGCCAAGATGCTCCAATATGACCCCGGGGCACCCATGATCTTCTCAAGCGGAATCTTCTGGCTGTTATTCCTCATTTTCTTGCCCGTGTACGCCATGCTCAAAAGCAACCGTACACGCATGATTATATTCGTATCAGCCTTCAGCATATACTTCTACTACAAATCCTCGGGGTGGTTCTTCCTGCTGCTCATCGGCACATCGATAGTCGACTGGCTTATCTCGCGCATCATATACAAGACCCATACGCACTGGAAGCGCAAAGCACTCATGTGGGTCTCCGTATGCCTGTCGCTCTCCATTCTCTCATACTTCAAATACATCAACTTCTTCGGCAGCATATGGAACGAGATAGTAATCAACAACTTCCAGCCACTCGACATAATACTCCCCGTCGGCATATCATTCTACACATTCCAGTCCATATCATATGTGGTCGACGTGTACAAGCAGCGGATTAAACCCACATCTAACTGGTTGGACTACTTCTTCTTCCTCTCCTTCTTCCCGCAGCTCGTTGCCGGACCCATCGTCAGAGCCGACTACTTCTTGCCGCAGATACGCAAGCAGCACAAAACCACCGGTGTCGAGATATACAGCGGCCTGTGGCTCATCATTATAGGCATAATCAAGAAAGCAATAATAGCCGACTACATAGCGCAATACAACGACACCATATTCCAATATCCCGGTGCGGAAGGCTTCCAAGGGCTGCAGTCGCTTATGGGAGCACTCGGATACACCTTCCAGATATATTGCGACTTCTCCGGCTACTCCGACATGGCGATAGGTATAGCCCTCATTATGGGCTTCAAACTCGCCGTCAACTTCAACTTCCCGTATAAGAGCCGCAACGTCTCCGACTTCTGGCGCAGATGGCACATCTCACTCTCATCATGGCTGCGCGACTACGTTTATATACCCCTCGGAGGCAACCGCAAAGGCACGATACGCACATATGTCAACAACCTGCTGACAATGCTCATAGGCGGCTTGTGGCATGGTGCCGCATGGAAATTTATCTACTGGGGAGCAATGCACGGCGTCGGACTCATAATACACAAACTATGCCAACCATGGCTTAAGAAGATACCCGACAACCACTTCACCAAGCCAATCTTCTGGACTATAACATTCGTCTTCCTGTCAGCCTCCATGGTGCTGTTCAGAGCTAACAGCGTGGCAGACGCCATAACCATACTGCGGAGCATATTCATCAACTTCCACATATCACACCTGCCGCAATTCTTCGACGCCCAACCCGTCTGGTGCGTCATGATGCTGATATTGATAGTCTTTCACGCCATCCCCGAGGCATGGGCCGAGCGAGCACGCTTGAAATTCATCCGCGCCCCCTGGATAGCCAAGCTGCTCATATTCCTTGTGGTAGTCCAATGCGTAATCATCTACATGAGCGCCGAAGTAGCCCCCTTCATCTACTTCCAATTCTAAAGGCATCCCTGAGGCAGAACTTCTATATCACCGAATGTCCGCCGGGCGAAGAACTGTCCGGCCATATAGAGGCAAAACGTCTTGAGGTGGGTGAGGATGACCGCAAGAGCATAACCAAGCTCTATCAGCTCTTCAGCAACTGGAGGCCGAGGGCAAGACATATGTCATGCTCCGTATGCCGCAGGGCGACATCTCGCAGGTCAAGTATCTGCTGCCGATAGTTGATAATGCCATTGAGGGGTATTACGAGATCGAAAAAATCTCGTTCGACACTTATAACAAAGTCCAACCTGACGGGATGGTAATCACCAACTATCCGTCACTGCGCATCAAGATGGGCAAATATAATCCTATCGACACCCACCTGACAGAGGGCATCGTGCCGCGCATGGCCAATCAGGTATGGAGCCGACAGACCCTCAACAAGTATATAGTCGCTCAGAGCGATTAAGACCAAAGGCGGTCGGAATCGGCGAGCTTCTTCTCATCTGCGCGTATGCAGCGCCATGCACCTATAAGTGCCAACAAGGCTACTCCCGGGGCGATGAAGAACATGGATGCGTAATGCACACCATCTGCGC
>N._stephensi_709_foregut__coassemble_568_pt1 | contig 13049 bp, 14 predicted proteins | sample N__stephensi_709_foregut__metabat2_high_PE_009 | metagenome-assembled genome bin N | reverse complement strand
TCCACCTTGCGGATACTTCTTCTTCAGCTCGACTATCTCGACATTCTTATGGTGGCCGGCCGCTTCACGCATTGCGAAAACAGCTTCCGGCTTATTCTCTTCAATACCGACATAGCATTTTTGCACTTTGACAGCTTTCATGAGCCAACGTGCACCGCGCACTACACAGTCTGCCTGTTCGCGCATCAGTCGGTCATCACAAGTCAGCCACGGCTCACATTCCGCACCATTGATGATTACAAATTCCGGACGGTTACCTTTGCCCGGCGACAGCTTTACCGCTGTCGGGAAGGTAGCTCCTCCGAGGCCCACAATGCCGCATTGTGACACACGCTCCACAATATCTGCCGGCGCATAATGTTTCTCCAATTCCATAGGAGGCAACGGCTCGAATATCTCATCAGACTCGTTGTCGCGCTCTATCTCAATTGCATCCACCGGGTATCCGGCGACATCGCGTGTCGAGGTAATCTTCTTTACAGTACCGGTGACGGGAGAATGCAGTGCCGCGCTGACATATCCGCCCGGGGCGGCAATAGGCTGTCCGGCAAGCACTCTGTCTCCGGCTTTGACGATGGCTTGTGACGGCGCTCCGATGCTTTGACTCAGAATGATGGTCAATGTGTCGGGTCGCACGGGAGTAGTAATAGGTACGTTGGCCGTCAACTTGTTGTCTTTGGGGTGAATACCCCCTTTTCGGAAAGTTGTTTTCATATTGCCTGGGGGGTATTAGCTGTTAATATTGTCTTGCGCGGACATGCTTCGACACAAGTGCCGCAGCGAGTGCATTTTGTCGTGTCAATCATTGCCAACGGCCCGGTGAGTGTCACGGCGGCTGACGGACATACCTTTTTACATTTGCCGCAGCCGATACAGCTCACTTTGCACTCTTTCATGGCCTGAGCACCCTTGTCCTTGTTGCGACAGGCTACAAACACCGTAGTGTCATAACCCTCCGGCACGGATATGAGTTCCATCACGTTGCGAGGGCAAGCATCCGTACACTTGCCGCATCCCACGCATTTAGCTATATCGACCACCGGCAATTCCGTCTCCTTGTCAATATGGAGTGCGTCATAAGGGCACGCCTCGACACAGTCACCACATCCGAGACATCCGTAAGCACAGTCGGACTCTCCCTCGCAAAAGGAAGCCTCGATAGAACAGCGATGCACACCATCATATCGGCGCACATCGGGTCGCAGACTGCATGAGCCGTTGCAAGCTACCACGGCGCGTTTCATCACCGCATTTCCGGCTGTCATGCCTAATATTTCCGCAATGCGCTTCATGCCACCGGCACCGGCACCCGGGCACATCATGTTCTCCAACGAGGAAGCTTTGCAACATGCACCGGCAAAGTCGTGACACCCTTTGTAGCCGCATGCACCGCAGTTGGCTCCCGGCAGACACTCCTCTACCATAGCTATGCGCTCATCTTCATGCACATAAAAGCGCCTTGATACATAGTACAACACTGCTCCGGCAAGTATGCCTATGCCACCCATCAGCAGTATCGTTAACCAAAATATATCCATTTATCTTTGTAAGTCAATCAGTTGTAGATATGAATTATTTGCTTTGAGATTGCCTGATATGATTTAGATTCGAGCTTGTCAGGCCGAACCTGCTTTTGAGATGATTTTGAACTGCCCGGAGCTATCCAACTTTTGCCGGCACCACCATAATATCAAATATGTGAGGGTGCAAGCACCTACTCCGACAAGCAGTGCGACCCATTCCGCAATGCCGATAACACACATTGTCACTATGGGCAGTATGAGCATCAAGCAAGGCAAACCGAGCATCAGCCCTACGGCGCGGCGATGTGTTGCGGAGTCGGTCCCGACAATCACGTTCTCACCGCATTTAAAAAGTTGTGGATTATCAACATGAATTTTCAAAATGCCACCGGTATGCTTGCACAAGGCAGCGGCAGCACATGAGGCGCAGCTATCCGACTGATTGTCTGATATAGCCACCTCAACCTCAGACGATTGAGGAAATAATCGTCTCACCATCGCTTCATGTTCAATACACACATTCTCGGTCATCTCGCTCGTAATTAACCCGCCTTAAATGTCTGCAAAATTACAAAAACAAAATGAGTCCCCCAAACAAAATTACGGAAATTTTTCTGTAATTATTTTCTTCTTGTTCGTACTATAAAATCAGCTTTGTTTGTTCATCCTTTCGCGGACAAAATATAATTGTTGATGTCGGATTTTGTGAATAGCATTCTTTTGACTAATTTTGCATGCATGAAATATCTACTCGCTTTTATATTATGTATTTCAGCTTGTTTGTGCCTATCTGCCGACAACTATTCTTGCCGGTTTTGCGGCTCACGCTTCAGCTCGATAAGCTCAATGACTGCCAATAAGTGTTCACGTCACCCCGACGGCGCATATAAGGGCTATCATTCGCCATATCAAGGTGACAATGCCAAGAAGAAATTCTTTTGCAGCTATTGCGGCTCATCGTTCACCTCTATAGGCTCAATGACCGCCAACAAGTGCTCACGCCACCCCAATGGTGCATATAAGGGCTATCACTCACCCTACACCGGCAGTGAGGCAAGCAAGTATTACTGCATCTATTGCGGCTCATCGTTCACCTCTATCAGCTCAATGACCGCCAACAAGTGCTCGCGTCACCCCAATGGCGCATACAAGGGCTATCATGCCCCCTCGCATTAAGCTCCGGCCTACATACGTGTGACTTGTTTTACTCCCTTGACAGTGGCTATCTTCTTGAGCAAAGATGTGAGTGTGCCGCGATCTGCAATACCGATAGTGAGCACACCCTGAAACAGCCCTTCGTCTGAGTTGATGCTTATGGCTCGCAGCTGAGTATTCTTCTCCTTGTTGATTATCGAGGTTATGTTGGTGACAATACCTATGTCATCCGTACCCACAACTTTCAGCACGACGGACATCAGCGAGCCGGCATTGCCGCTCCACTTCACCGAGATGAGTCGGTATGGATATTTCTCTTTGATATTACGAGCGTTAGGGCAATCATTACGATGTATCTTGACTACACCATCCGAGCTGACAAATCCAAACACATCATCGCCATAAACGGGGGCACAACAACGAGCCATCTTGTAGTTCAAGCCACGGATATCCTTGTCGCCTATGATCAAGACATCACCATCCTCTGTAGAGTCGCGATGTATCTTAAACTCCTCAGCTCCCACACGTGTTGTCTCATCGGATGTATCCGGCGGCAGACACATATTTATGACGCGAGACAAGTCGAGCGTCTCGTCTGCAATATCCGCGAAAAAGTCAGTGGTGAATTTGTACCCCAGCTTCTTAATCACCTTCATAAGCACCTGCTCCTCGACTTCAATCTTGCGATTCTTCAGTCGTCGTTCAAGCAATTCGCGACCCAAATCCGCCTGGCGTGTCTTGGCCTCATTCAGTGCTTGACGTATCTTGTTGCGGGCGCGTGAGGTGGTGACATATTGCAGCCAATCCTGCTTGGGCGTTTGATTGGCTGATGTGAGGATCTCCACAGTGTCGCCATTGTGTATGCGATACGTAATCTTCTCATGTCGGGAGTTGACAATAGCACCGGTACATTGACATCCCACACGAGAGTGAATATGGAACGCAAAATCAAGGACGGTGCTTCCGGGAGCAAGGCGAAACAAATCACCCTTAGGTGTGAACGCATAGATCTCCTTCTCGGCATCCATCTTCATGGATCTCATCAGCTGCATGGGTCCTGCATCAGCACTCTCCAGAATGTCACGTATATTGTTCATCCACTGGTCAGTAGAGTCACCATGGCCACCCTTATAGCGCCAATGGGCTGCCATTCCCTTCTCGGCCACAAGGTCCATACGCAAGGTGCGGAACTGCACCTCAACCCACTTATTCTCCGGACCCATAACTGTTGCGTGCAAGCTCTCGTAACCATTGCTCTTGGGGATGGAAATCCAGTCGCGCATACGTGCCGGATTAGCCGTATACATATCGGCCAAGATACTGTATGCCAGCCAGCAATCGCGCTTCTCGCGTTCCAATGGGGTGTCGATAATCACACGTATGGCAAACAAGTCATATATGTGGTCAAGGTCAACCTTCTGCTTCTTGATTTTGGCCCAAATGGAGCTTATGGATTTAGTTCTTCCTTTAATGGTAAAGCGCAACCCGGCATCTTGAAGCTTCTTTTTCAGCGGTGTGATAAATGCCGTTATATATGCGTCGCGTTGACGTTTGGTCTCATTCAAGCGGCGAGCTATGTTGGTGTATATCTCGCGATTGGTATACTTCAAACTCAAGTCTTCAAGCTCCCCCTTAATCTTATATAGCCCGAGACGATGCGCCAACTGGGCATACAGGCAGTTGGCCTCAAAGGCAACAGTGCGCACCCAGTCAGTCTGCGGATGATGATTGATCAGCCGCATAAGTGTCAGTGACTCCGCTATCATGACTATTATGATACGTATATCACCTGCAAGCGACAATAACAACCCCCTGAAATTGTCCTGACTGACATCCGTGCCACGAGAGGCAAATTCGCTCACTTTGCCATAACCCTCAATGAGAGCCGCCACATCCTCTCCCCAGTCAGACTTCACGGCGGCAATGCTCACTGCACCTTGCTGCACGGCCGGCGACAACAATATGGTAATAAGTAAATTACGATCCGGCTCAATCATCTCGGCAAACAGCCTTGCCGTACGGGTAGCTACCAATGCACGACTCAAAAAATGGCGGTCTCGCGCCGAGTCTGCCGCCACGGTGACTGCTTGTGTATACAGACATCGGCGTTCATCTGCAGTAAAAGAGGAAGCGCTCTGCCGGCTCACGGCAAGCATATCCTGACGTATCTGACTTAACTCTGTATCAGAGAGGGGAGCATCTTTCGTTTCGGGATAGATATATTGTTTTATCTCCTGCATCGAATGGTGTTATTAGGGGTTGTCGCTTATAAATTTAAAAATGGTGTCGTATGCGTGTGCACGAACTTCGGGTGCTGAAAGGATGAGGTCGTGCATACCGTCATCAATAGTGGCTACTGAGGCCTTGGGTCCCATCTTCGCTCCTCGCTCGGCTATTTGTTCCGGGTCGAGGACAATATCGGATATCTGACACTCCGGTTGCCAACTACAAGTATGCAACTTGCGCGAGGAGTGCATTACCAAAGCCGGAACATAGATATTCTTGGCATGTCGCATAAGATAGCTCTGCGCACGACTTATAGCACGTATCCACCCCGCTTTTACCGGTGGTGAGTATACCATCTTCCAATCAGTATCATACTGCCATTCGCCATGATACTCAGACAGCAGGCTCTCGGCATATGCGTCACAATGACCTTGATCTATCTTGGTAGCCGGGGAGATGGCACCGAAAGCACTCACCGCCGGCAGGAGCAGATTGCGATACAAGCCGCTGAAGTTCCATTGCAAAAACGGACTGTCAGTGACTACACGTCTGACACCTGCACGCGCACCTCTGTTGGCTGCAAAAGTAAGCACCGTCAGACCGCCGGTTGAATGTCCGCTAAGGGTAATATCCGTATTGCCGTCGCGTTGTACAAGGGCAAGCGCGGCATCTATATCGTCAAAGTATTCCTCGACATTACGCACATCAAAAGGATATTGCCAAGGACGCAAGCTTCGGCCATATCGGCGTAAATCCACAGCGTAAAAGTTGATTGTCGAGTCATTGAACAACTCCCCCATTTCGCGCTGGAAAAAGTAGTCGTTAAATCCATGCACGTAAAGCACCGCCTTGCCGGTAGGCTTCGGACACATTCGGCGCACCACGGTGCAGCACACAGGCCCGTCAAAGCTGTTGCCCAAATTGACTGTGCGAGCCTCATACCCGGCACCCAAAATATCCGGATGCCACACCGTATCGGTCGACACATACTTCTCGCCCTTATAGTCTTGCGGGTTCAACTCTTGCTCAATGACAGACCGGGAATAATCGGGACTGCCGGCCACCAACTTCAACGAGCAAGCAGCCGTTGCCAGACACAGAGTAAAGACAATATGTAATCTAATCTTGCGCATATCTACAGACAAGGAACACATTATAAACCGATATTGTTCGTCAAGCCGGCACAATAGCGATCACCGGGTAGTGGTCAAATAAGTTTGAGGCTGTTTTATAGCCTGCTTGCGTGCTGCTTTCACATATTCACATCTCAGATAGAATCATGTAAGCGGTAATACACAAATATCAACCCCGACAACATAGCTGCCGGGGTTGTATGATTGTCACCTATATATTGTTAGGTTAAGTAAGAGGTCATTTTAAATTAACCTCTTACTTAATATAGGTTTCGGTCGATTATTACTTCTGAGTGAAGATTACGATACGGTTCCAGTCGTTAGTGCTGTAGGGCTGTACGTCTGAGCCATCGAAGCGGATGTTCAAGCGGTCTGCTGAGATGCCGTAAGTATTGATGAGGGCATCAGCTACTGCATTGGCACGCTTCTCAGAGAGCTGCATGTTGTATTCAGCTGTACCGGTATCTTTGTCGGCATAACCTACAATATTAACTTTCTCCTCGGGGTTAGCCTTGAGCCACTCTGCCATGTTGTATACGTTAACCTCTTCGGTAGGCATAATCTTGGCTGAGTTGATAGTGAAGCGTACGGTAGTCATGAGCGGAGCATTCACGCAATCCTTTTGTACAACGGGCTCGGGACAGGGGAGCTGAGCCTCGCAAGCTGCGAGTGCCTGTGCTGTGTTGAGCAGCTCACCGCGGAGTGCGTTAACCTGGTTGTTCAAGTCAGCAATCTGGTTGACATAGTCACACTCGTTGAATGTGTTCCAGCCACGACCGCCGAAGTTGATGTTGAAACCGCCGATAGCAGCTACGTTAGCCTCGATGGGGTCACCATATGAGCAGTTGTTCCAATTGTCACCATAGAATGTTGCGCGAGCCTCTGCAAAGAAGTCAACATATTTGCACAGACGGAAACGGAATTGGATACCTGCAGTAACGGGGAGTGTCCATGTCTCGTCCTTGATACCCTTCTCGCCTACACCATTGATGTTTGAAGCAGCGGCGAAGTTGTCTTGTCCGTCGTGGATGCGCCACATGTAGTCACCACCAAAGCCGGCGAATGGTATGATAGAGAATACGCGGTTGGCGTTAACACCACCCAGTGAGTTGAACATATCCCACATGAGCTCGAAGTTTACATTGACGTGCTTACCGCGAGTCCAACCATTATTGGGTTGAGCCAATGTCGGGTTATCCCAGTGCAATGCACCTCCGATGGCGTTGATGCGGAAGCCGAGATAGGGGCTGAACCAACGACCGAAGCCGAAGTTGTATGCTACAGTCATACGCTTGCGGTCTACACTCTTGATGTCCTCACCTACACCGACACCTTTCTCCACGAAAGGTTGGTTAATACCGGCACCGAGTTGGATAAACCAGTTGTTACGCCAGTTTGAGAAGTAGTGAGGGTTGGGATCACATTCGAATTCGGTAACGGAGATAGTCTCACTCTCGTAGACTGTCTGCGCATTGGCATCAGTTGAAGCGCACAGAGCTACTGCTGCTACAGCTGCACCGAAATAAAGATTTCTAACCTTCATAATTTAACTTTATTTAGTTCTACAATTAATAATTTCAGTCAATTTAGCATTACTGCTCAAAAATTCACTTTATTTAAGAAACAACTTAAAGTGGAGATGGTTCACAAATGTGGCGCAAAGATATAATACTTTTTTCGATTTCGCAAATATTTTAAAGATTAAGTGTTAAAATTATTAAATTTTCGGCAAGAACAAGAAATATAAAAATAGTCAAAACGATGGCCAACATATATTGACCACCGCTTTGACCTTAAAATAAGATGTTGATTACTTGCCCATAAGAGTAGCAAGAGTCTCCGGGAACGTGGGATCGGCTCCCACGACAATTTTCTTTATTTTGCCGTCAGGACCAACGATGACTTTTGTCGGGAAGCCTTGCACATAATAGGCTGCCAATATCGAATTATTGTCACCGGAGCAGTCATTATAGACATTAACCCATGTCATGTCATACTTCTTGACAGCCTCACGCCATTGCTCGGGAGTATCCCGGCAGTCAACTCCGAAAATCACCAGCTCATCGCCATACTTCTTCTGAAGCTCTTTAAGCTCCGGAAAACCTTTGACACACCACCGACACCATGACCCCCAAAAGTCGATTATCACCCATTTGCCACGAAAGTCAGAAAGTGAAATCATCTTACCGGTAAGATCCGGCAGCGTTATCGCCGGCGCGTCTACATTGCCACTCTCCAATTCCTGCATCCGGCGTTCTTGTGCAAGTGACTGCTCCTCAGCAGCTTTCTTCTGCATCACGGAAGGCATAAGGAGAGAATCTGCATTCTCTTCGCTCAAAAGAGGATATGCGTCTACAAAATCCTGACCATCAAGCATCATAAGCGCGTAAGGTGCTTCAGGAGCCGCCGGATTGGCCTTAATATAATCAGTCAGCGCCTTATTGATGTCGGCAGACAATGCATCTATCTGAGCAATAGTACTCTCCGGATTGGTGTCATAATATGCAGCTAATTCTTGGAAGTGCTTCATATAAGGTGCAAGAAGCATATTAACTTTCGTAACCCCCTCCACGAGAGCCGTACCGCTTGCCGTATATTCGCCATCACCATTAGCATTAATCACAATATTCTCACTGCCATTGGCACTAAAGATGCGTGTGGCGACAGGGTCAGTACCTTCAGATATATTAATCACAACCGGGAATGCCGCCTGCTCAAAGTCAGCAGCCCCCTTAGGATCAAGAGTAATGGTCATAGGCTGAGGGACCGGATCAGAGTCGTTGAGCGAAATCTGCTCTATAGTTACGCTCTTGCCGGCACCATTTGCCACTGTTAATGACACTTTAGCGGACACGCCGGAACTCATGGCTATCGCCGCCAATACTATGAGTGTTTTCTTTATCTTCATATCTTACTGCATTATTGCCGATTAAAGCTATAAAAGATGGTATCAAGTAATAGATAGGTTTCATAAATTGATATGATATGATATCAAATTATTGAAACCTACCTTTATAGAATACGGATTAGACGAGATGAGCCACAGCCTCTTCGCGAGAGCAATCGAGCAGATCCACTACCGGAATCTCAATCATCGTGTAGCAACCGGGAAGCTGACGCATGGCAGCGCGAGCACAGCTCACCATAACTTGACCGGTAAGTGCCGGGTTATTAATCTTCATATCAAACTCGAAGAGCTGGTTGTGAGTCTTGCCGCTGACACCCTTGCGAGTCATGTTGACACCATGGCCCACATCATTGAGAGCATCCACACTCTCGACAGCGAACACGTGAGTCTCATCATTTGCGAAGTACGGGTCAGCCTTAATGGCAGCAGCCACAACCGGGAGCTCATAGCCGGGAAGCAACTCAACATAAACCATACGGCGATGAATACCGGTACCCAAGGGGATAGTCATAGAGAGAGCATCCTTGACACCCTCTATCGCTTTTACGGCGACAGTGTGACCCATAGAACGACCCGGACCGAAGTTGGTGTATGTAACACCCTCGGGAGCGCAAGCCTGCATCAGAGTGCGCACAACAGAGTCAGACCCCGGATCCCAACCGGCAGAAATGATACTGACGGCATCGTTGGCTTTGGCGGCCACGTCCAGACGACTGCGCAATTCGGGTATCTGAGTGTGAATATCGAAACTATCGACAGTGTTGATACCTCGTTTGAGCATCTCGACTGCATACTCTTCAACCTTGCGAGTGGGGGTAGCCAATAGCGCCACATCCACATCAGAGAGGTCATCAATAGTGTCAGTCACAGTGTATTTTGATATTTCCAAAGGACAATCCTTTGCACCTTGACGACGAACGATACCGGCAATCTCAAAATCCTGCGCAGCTTCCAATGCTTGAACCGTGTACTTACCAATGTTGCCGTAACCAATAACGGCAGCTCTAATTTTCTTCATTACTAAACAATATTTTGTACTAATACTATATAGATAACGCACGAAAAGAAAAAATTACCGCTACACCCCTGATTTTTTTAATTACCCTCAACTTTCCCCACAACTATTCCCTCAACTATCCGCCGACAAAACAGCCGCCAAACAGCCCACCAAAACAGCAATATGACTCATACTAATCCATCCCGATACGACCATTCCACTGCTTGAGGTTGTCAACCTTGAATCGGGTTGTGATAAACACAGTCCTCCCTTGTGAGGCAACTGAAATTCTTATAGGGCAAGACCCGTCTAATCTCCTGCTTATAGCCCCAAAAGTGGGAATTTTGGCCTGATTTCTGCCTGTTTTTGATAGCTCAAACACAGAAAAAAGACCGCAAATCAACCACATTAAGTGATTGTTTTCAGTCTTTTATTTATTAGAGCCGCGAGTGAGACTCGAACCCACGACCTTATCGTTACGAAAGGGCGACTCAAATTCATAGTTGATTATACGTTGTTTGTTGCGTCAATCTACCGTTTTTTTGATTGTATATTTCTCAAACTGACGCATTAGATTGTTGATTATTAGTTAGTTGAACAATATTTTGGTTTTTGATAGCTTACAAGTTGTTGAATTTCTTTAGCTTCTTACAAGCGTCCACGAGGAAGTAATATACACCTGTGGCGTACTCGTTGGCAAATGACATTGCCCACTCTGAATACTTCTGCTCCATGCCGGTTGCGGGGTCGTAGTATTCGGTTTCCCAAAGGTCGGCGAGGTCTGCATACACTTGTTCGGGTTCGATGCCAAGTGCGTCCACAACCTCCGTGGGGTATTCATCAATCATGCCCTGCTGCCAATCCCCGAATTCGCTGCCGGGATTGAGCAAGAGATACTCAAATGCCGATGCCTTCAACTCGTCCATGGAGGTGTCGGCTTTTCTGTATGTCGTTACTTTATTCATCGTCCTTAATTGTCAATATGCCCTTATTTGTTATTTTCGCGACTTCTGACGCGCTTCGCGGGTCTCGGTGGTATAGTTTATCATTTTGACAAATCAAACGCGATTTACGACTCTAATTTTGAGCTTACGGCTTTGTTGAGTCTGGGTTATAATCAACTATCATTTTGTCTAATTCTTCTTCTGTGGCATAAAATAGTTTGGTTAATATTCCTTCTCGGTAATATTCGTATTTACCTTGATTATCAATCATACCAGTGAGCCATCCTCGAAACATAATCCCATCCGATGAAATTAGTTTAACATAACCCTCTTGATACTTTTCATCTTTAGATACCGACCTAATCATTGCTTGCTGAATTACTTTCCATTATTCGAGCTAAACATGTGTATGCCTCATCGCTTACACACCGTGGGCAAAATTTATAGAGGGAATAAGAAACGCCATTTGATAAGTCGCAAGTGTCTATAAAATAAACGCCACTCATATTCGCAAATCTTTCCTCTTTTGTTTTGGGTTTCTCAATTAATTTAGAAGCACATGATTTATCAACGTGGATTGTGTTCAAGCAATCAACATAGACATACTTGCCAATCTCTTGATGTTGGTGATTGGCACACGAAGCAAGAAGCAACAAAGAAGTCACCATCCATCTCATTTCCCTCGTTCGATTAACAGGTCAATCATCTTATCCTTGGTCTTTGAAAGCTCTGCGTTGAGGTCATCATTCTTGATGCGCAGTTCCTCAAGCTCTTTCTTCATGGACTTGCGCTCAACCTCCCAAGCCTTCTTTTCAGCTTGTAAGTCTGAGACAGATTTTTGAAGACTTTTGATGCGCTCGCGAAGCACAGCATCTCCTATCACAACTTCAGAGTCCTCAGCATAAACAGCATCCGGGGAGTCAAAATTTCCTTTCTTGGTGTGGGGTGCCTTCATTTCCCCTGTGCCATACTTAACCCATTCAACTGACAAGCAGTGCGCATCGCACAATTTACCAATAGTCCTGTCGGTAATCTTCTGCTTACCCTCTAACATCTTGCCAAAATTAGATGGGTCGATATTTGCCTTGCATGCAAAGGCATTTGAGGTGATCTTCAGATGCGTAATCGCCTCCTTGAGCCTTTCAGTAATTTCACTCATACCTTGGTAATACTGTTAAGAAAGTATAGATTTTGCCTCAATATTTAGTAATACTAAAGTAATACCATAATTCTGCAGCGTAATTATGTTGGTGTAGCGTTGCAACTCGCTCACTTCAAGCCACAAAGTTACTAAATATTACTGAAAATTACAACCAAGTAAAATGACAGAAAATTGCAGAAAATCGCTACATAGTAAAAATAGTTTCTCTGACTGAAACTTTTCGCAGAATACCGGCGGGGAAACCGATAGTCTTTGATTGTCGTGAAGCCGGAACTTTTGGAAGTGCAAAGCGGCGGTTAGCCGTCTAAATACTGCCGCTGAAAAGGAGGTCTTCTCGATTTCCGCGCACGATAACGTCGCAACATACACCATACTTCGCAAAGAATAATTTACACAAAAACATAAATCATGAAAACAGCAACATTCACCCTCGCCCTCGCAGTTGCCGCTCTCCTGTCCGGCTGCACCTCTGCCAAACTCGCCTCCGTCTCCAATGACGAGCGCGAAGAAATCTCGTGGAACGCTTTCTGCGATGCCCCCGGCTATGACCGCAACGACAACACCGACCTCGCCGTCAATGAATATCTCGATACTTGGCGTGGCTCAGTGGAGGAAGAAGAAGTGTTTATCAAACTCGGTGTTGAACCCTACTAAAAACCAACGACAATGAATAAGACTATCTCAATAATCCGTATCGCCATACTCCCGGCTCTGTTTTTTTTCGCTGTATTCTTTCTCCTTGGTGTCCGTCCGCGCATCCAACTGAGTGCGGTTTCCACCTCCTGCGTCTGCATCACGGCTTTGGCCAGTCTGCGCTGCACTGCCGGACTTTCCTGTTCCTACGGGTTTGGTATTGCCACTTTCAGTAGGCATTCCCCCCAATCTGCTCGAAGTTCCGCTTCGTTCACTTGTTCCCACGGGTCGTTGCCGTTCTCCACTTCCTCGGCTATCAACTGCAGGAGTGTCCTCTCTATCGTGTCGGCTGTCAGCCTCTCCTGTGC
>N._stephensi_709_foregut__coassemble_555_pt1 | contig 13223 bp, 6 predicted proteins | sample N__stephensi_709_foregut__metabat2_high_PE_009 | metagenome-assembled genome bin N | reverse complement strand
AATAAATGAATTTTCGGATGACGCACGGAATTTTAAATGAAAGAGCCGTGATTTTCTGTAAAAATTTCTTTAAAATAATTTTGTTTTGTTAAAAAGTCGATGTATATTTGTCTTCGGCTTACTACATTATATCTATACTTCCTATATGTGCATCGACTTATCGTTTGACTTTAAGCGATGGATATACCAAAAAAATACAGATATTGATGTAAGCATTTTTTTGAGTGTAAGTAGAAGATGGCTGACAGATCTCCCTCACCATCGTGTGAGGCCCTTGCAAGCGGCTCACTCATCTTCCGTATGATTGAAAAACATTCCGCCAAGTGAGCCGGCGGAAAAGAATTTGCATTGTATGAAGAACTTTCTTTACAGGATTTTTTCGGTGGTGCTGATGCTGACATTAGCCGCCGGAGCTTCACAAGCTCAGACCCTCAAGAAGAACGGTGGCCTGAAGAGTCAGTCCAAGACGGCTCTGCAAGCCAAACAGCAAACGAGCAACAGCCGCATACACGTACTTCCGAAGAAGTCGACTAAAACGACTCCCTTCAAGAAGGCCGCAACAACCGCCGTTGCCAACAACATTAACACAAAGAAGGCCGCTCCGGCACGCGTGGCTGCCGGTGAGGTTCCGGCTATCAACGGCGTCTGCATCTACGACCCCAATTGGGACTCATCTGACCCCGCGTATGGCCTGTATGAACTGCCGCGAAGCGCATCCTCATCGTCCGACTTGCTTATAGCCGGCATTGACGGCTCATATGGCGGCATTGAAGTAGACGGATACTTCTACTCTACAAGCTATGCTGACTACGGCTTCTTCGCTTTCACCGTAGTTACTGCTTATGACATGGAGACCGGCAGCGCAGTGGCAGAGACTTATCCCGAGTCTATGGATTGTCTCTCAATAGCCATGGCCAAAGACCCCGTGTCAGGCACTGTCTATGGTATCACATACAACTCCGGCGCTACCGGCATGCAGCTCTCTCAACTTGAGTATGACAAGCAAGCCAATGTGATTGTGACAAAGATAGCCGACCTTGACGGCCAATGGAGCTGTATGGGTATTGACTCCAAAGGGCAGATTTATGCCGTGCGTTACACTTATACTACCGGTGTGACCAACAGCACACTCTGCAAGATTGACAAAAGCAGCGGCGCTGTCACCGAAGTAGGTGCTTGCGGCGTTGACTCCGAATATATGGCCGGCGCGGTTATCGACCCCAAAACTGACCGCATGTATTGGGCCGCTTGTCCCGCTGACAATACCGGCAGCCTCTATGAGATAGACCTCACTACCGGTGCGGCAACCAAGCTGTATCAGTTCAACAACGACGCCGAGTACGTGTCACTCTATATACCGACACCTTCAGCTGAAGCCGGTGCACCTGATGAGTGTACCAACCTGGCAGCCAACTTCATGAACGGCGGTCTGTCCGGCAACATCACTCTCACTGCTCCCGCCACCCTGTTTGACGGCACTGCAGCCACAGGCAACTTCACTATCCACCTGTTGGTCAACGGCACTGAAACAGCCACACAAGAGGCTGCTCCCGGTGCTGACGTGACTTTCCCCGTGACTGTCGAACAAGCCGGCCTGTACAACTTCATCGTTTACGCCTCCAACAATGCAGGCGACGGACCCAAGACTCAACTGAAGAATGTCTTTGTAGGTATCGACACCCCCGCGGCCACTGCAGCCACACTTACTTATGCCAATGAGAAAATGAATGTAAGCTGGACTGCTGTCACATCATCTGTCAACGGCGGCTACATCGACCTGAGCACTCTCTCATACACCATCAAGGACGCACAAGGCAATGTGAAGGCTTCCGGCATCACCGGCACTTCATGGTCTGAAGACTATCCGATGCCCGAAAATATGGAGCTGGTATATTACACCGTGACTGTAGTTGCCGGCGGCATTGAGTCTGAACCCGCACGCACCAACGAGGTTACTGCCGGTGCAGCCATACCTCCCTACACATCCGATTTTGCACAAGACGGATTTGTGGGTTGGACAATCATCGACGCCAACAATGACGGCAAAGTATGGACCATCGACGGCGACGAAGCCCGAATGACATATAACACGACCGTCCCGATGGACGACTGGTTGATTTCCGTACCTCTGAAGATGGAAACCGGCAAGACATACGCCATCAGCTTCGATGCAAGCTGCTACTCACCAGATTATCCCGAACGCTTGGAGGTAAAGTGCGGCACTGCTCCCACAGTAGAAGGCATGACAACCACCCTCATTGAGCCCACCGTGATAAACACTGCCACACCGACAGCACAAGACATTGCGTTCATTCCCGAAGCCGACGGTATTTATTATATAGGTATCCATGGTATCTCTGATGCTGACGAGTGGTCTCTGTTTGTAGGCAACTTGACAGTAGAGGCCGGCGTCTCAGCTGCCGCTCCCGGTGCACCCTCTGACTTGACAGTCACTCCCGATGCATACGGTGCTTTGAAGGCTGCAATCTCATTTACTGCTCCCTCAAAGGCAATGGACGGCACTACCCTCGCCTCACTCACCAAGGCTGAAGTATACCGCGACGGCACTCTCATCAACACATTCGAAAATCCGGTAGTAGGCGGTGCTCTCTCATGCGAAGACAACACTCTGACCACTTACGGCAACCACACATACGAAGTTGTGGCATACAACGAAAACGGCGCCGGCGTCCGTATTTCCGCTTCTGCTTACATCGGCTTTGCCGAGCCGGGCGACATGCAGACAGTCAACATCTCTCGCACCGATGTAGAGGGTGAAGTACTCCTGTCATGGGAGGCTGTCACTACCGACACCAACGGCTTGATATACCCGGCCGGCAAGGTGACATACAACATATATGCCATGGACGGATACTTGCGTACACTCGTAGCCTCCGGCATCAGCGCCACATCATACACATATCAGGCAGTCAATGCCGGCGAGCAGACATTTGTCCAGTATGCCGCATGTGCTGTTGTTGACAATGTAGAGGGCGCACTTAACCTCTCGGAGATGATTGCCGTAGGTACTCCCTATGACGGTCTCGAAGAGTCATTCGCAAATGGCAGATTGAAATACAGCTGGGCAACAGCCTCCGTTGGCGGCGGTAGCGTAACACTCATGTCAGATGACGATGGTGTTCCCTCACAAGACGGCGACAACGGCTGCCTGGCAATCACCGGCGAATATATCGACCAAGGTGGAGAACTCGTATCCGGATTGATCTCACTCAATCAGATGGTTAACCCCGGCCTGTCATTCTTCACATTCGATATCCAAACCATTGCGACTTCCGGCAGCGAAGACATCAACGAAATCACCGTCTTCGTCAAGGCAATAGATGATGAAGACTACACCATCATGTTCAATGGCACTGTAGAGGACATCTGCTACAACTCAACCGATGGTTGGGGCGATGTATATGTCGACCTGAGCAAATTTGCCAACAAGGTGATTGAATTCAAGATTCAGGGTCTCGTCCAGGCATACGCCTTCATACCTATTGACAACATCCGCGTTGCCTCAACATTCAACTATGACCTGAAAGCCGCCGCAATCACTGCTCCCGAGAAGGTTATGACCGACAACGACTTCAAGGTTGATGTCACGGTGGTCAACGAGGGTCTCAAAGAGGCTGCTGCTTACACGGTAGAGCTGTACAAAGATGAAGCACTCGTCGACACATACGAGGGCACTAAGTTAGGTGCATTCAAACGTCAGGTTGTCAGCTTCGACCAAAAGATGTCAGCTCTTGCCACAGAGGAGATGACTTACTTCGCCAAGGTGATCTTCGCCGGTGATGAGAACGAAACTAACAATCAGACTTCAAACGTCACCGTTTCGCCCGTAGTCTCCAATTACCCGACAGCCACAGAATTGACTGCCGAGGCTACCGACAACGGCATCTCACTGACATGGACAGCTCCCGACCTCACTCCGAGCGCAGCGACTGCCGTCACCTTCGACTTTGAAGATGCCGACTCCTTCACCGCCGAATATGGCGACTTCATCTTCGTGGATGGCGACAAGAGCGCAGCCGGCGGCTTCCAAAACATGGAGGTGCCCGGTATTACTCCCGGCGAGACATTAGGCTCATTCTGGATCTGGGATACCGACATCTTGGCTAACGGCAACGCAACCTTCCAGGCTCACAGCGGCACACACTATCTGTTTGCACTCTTCCGCTATGACTCCGGCCAGTCAGACGAATGGGCTATCTCACCCGAGCTCGACGGCTCTGCACAAGACGTGACATTCTATGCCAAGAGCTACAGCGCAAGCTATCCCGAGACTATCGAAGTTTATTACTCCACCGGAAGCACGGACACGGCAGACTTCATCAAGCTGGAAGGTGTAGGCGGCGAGGTGCCCGACACATGGACTCTCTATACTGCAAGCTTGCCCGAGGGTGCCAAGCGTGTCGCTATCCGCAGCTGTGCCACAGACTCCTTCATGCTCATGATTGACGACTTCACTTGCATACCCGCTGACATTGTCAGCTACCTCGATGTTGAGGGCTACAACATCTACCGCGACGGCGAGAAGCTCAATGACACACCCGTAGCCGACACAAGCTATGTAGACAACACAGTGGCTTACGGCGAGACATACTCATACGTAGTCACGGTAGTATACAAGCAGAGAGGCGAGTCAGCAGCTTCCAACGAGGCAGTCATCACCCAGACAGGGCTTGACGAGGTATCAGCAGCAGTCAAGGTGACTGTCGAAGGCGGCAACATCGTAGTAGTCAATGCCGATGCCGTAAATGTCGTGGCAGCCAATGGCGCAGTCATCTACAACGGCAAGGGCGACAGCAATGTTGTTATCCCCGTACCGGCCGGCGTATACGTAGTCAAAGCCGACAAGAAGATTGTCAAGGTGATTGTCAAGTAAATTTGACAGACACACATACCGGGGTGGGTTCTAAAAATTGAACCCACCTGAAAACAAACATATTGTAAAACCAAATAATCCGTTGACTGCAGGAGGGTGTATCCAAAGGCGATACGCCCTCCTCTTTTTTAGATACACCCTCCTCTTTCACAGGTGCGTCCAATATGGCTAATCGATGGCTAATCGTGGTGGCTGAATGTGCAGCCAACCGAGTCGGTACCGAGTCGGCACAACCATAAGATTTTGCAGTGTGGGATTTTTTGTGTAAATTTGCAGTCGGAAAATAGTCAAAAAGGGGCTGAAGGTGCTTCGCTTTATGCGAGGTGTCTTCGGTTATTTATTGCTTTTTATTGTATCACGAAAAACATTATATGACATAAAATGGCAACTTATCTTACACAAGAAGGATATGACAAGAAGATGGAGGAGCTGGCCGCTCTTGAGGCTCAGCGACCGGCCATAAAGCATGCAATAGCTGAGGCTCGCGACAAAGGCGACCTCTCCGAGAATGCCGAGTATGATGCCGCCAAGGAGGCACAAGGTCTGCTCGAAATGAAGATAGCCAAGCTCAAAGAGCTGGTGGCTACTGCTCGCATCATCGATGACTCAAAGCTCAACACCGACATCGTGCAGCTGCTCAACACCGTGACTATAAAGAATGTAGCCAACGGCATGACCATGACTTACACCATCGTCACCGAGAGCGAAGCCAATCTGCGCGAACACAAGATCGCCTCAAGCACTCCCATAGCACAAGGTCTGCTCGGACACAAGGTGGGCGATAAGGTGCAAATCAAAGCTCCCGCCGGCACCATGGACTTCGAAATCATCAAAATCGAAATTTGATATGACAATCTTCTCACGTATCATAGCCGGTGAGATACCGTGCTACAAGGTGGCTGAGAACGACAAGTTCTTCGCCTTTCTGGACATCAATCCCGTCAACTGGGGACACACTCTGGTAGTACCCAAACATGAGGAGGACTATATTTTTGACCTCTCGGACGAGGAGTTGGCCGAGATGAGCATCTTTGCCAAACGAGTAGCCAAAGCCATTAAGCAAGCCCTCCCCTGCCGTAAGGTGGGTGTCACCGTGCTCGGCCTTGAAGTGCCTCACGCACACATACACCTCGTACCGCTGAAGAATGAGGGTGACATGGACTTCAAGCACAAAATCGACAACCCCGACCCGGAGAAGATGAAGCAGATAGCTCAAGCCATCAGCTCCAAATTTGACGAGGCCTCAAACGACTGAACTATCCCCTGAGCAACAACAGGTCACTTTTTATAGGTGGGTTCTATAAATTGAACGCACCGAATAATAAAATTATTTATAGAACCCACCTGTAGTCTGAACTGAACCATGGAAAATTTCACATTTTACTCCCCCACAGAGTTTGTATTCGGGCGCAACACACAGAACGATGTCGGTGAGCTGGCACGTCGTCACGGAGCGCATAAAGTAATGATAGTCAGCGGTGGCGGCAGTGCCGAGCGCAGCGGCCTCTTGTCGGTGGTGCGCCAATCATTGGTACATGCCGGCATAGACTTCGTAGAACAAAAAGGTATACAACCCAACCCGCGCGACATCGAAGTGTATGAAGGCATAGAGTTGGCACGCAGAGAGGGTGTCGACTTCCTGTTAGCCGTCGGCGGCGGCTCCGTCATTGACTCCACAAAGGGTGTAGCTCTCGGCGTAAAATATGAGGGCGACTTTTGGGACTTCTATTCCAACAAAGCCACACCACGCGACGGCGAAGTGCTCCCCTTGGGTGTCGTACTCACCATACCGGCAGCCGGCAGCGAGGGCAGCGGCAACTCCGTAGTCACCAAATGTGACGAGACGGGCAGACACAAGATATCAGTGCGCTATCCGATGCACCTTCGTCCCCGTTTTGCCGTGATGAACCCGGAGCTGACATATTCATTGCCATGGTTCCAGACGGCATGTGGCATAGTGGATATGCTGTGCCACATCTATGAGCGATACTTCTCCAACACCCCGGCTACAGACCTGCCGGACGGCATAGCTGAAGCCATCATGCGCGACGTGATGCACAACGCCTTGATACTCAAGAACGACCCGAACAACTATGATGCACGCGCATCAGTGATGTGGGCTTCCACACTCGCCCACAATGGTCTATGCGGCACCGGCAAGGTGGAAGACTGGAGCAGCCATCGTCTGGAACATGAGCTGAGTGCATGGTATGATGTGGCACACGGAGCCGGACTGGCGGTGATGTTCCCCGCATGGCTCGAATTTGTGGCCAAGAAGAACCCCGGCAAGGTGGTACAATACGCCACAAACGTGCTCAATATCTTCCCGATAAACAAGACTACCGAGGAGGTATGTCACCTCGCCGTAGAGGCTCAAAAAGGGTTCTACCACACATTGGGTCTGCCCACAAACATCCACGACTTGATTGGCAAAGACCCGGACATCGACACCTTGGTAGAGAGTCTGCATGGCAACATAGGCGACACCTTGGGCAATTACGTCCCCTTGAGCATGGCCGACTGCCGCGCCATCTACGAGATAGCCAAATAATAGTACACAAACAATAACTCAGCTATCAGAATAGCTGAATACCTTGACAAAAAGGTCTTGGATGCATGGGGTGCATCCAAGACCTTTTTGTTTTCTTGGCCGTGCGCTCCTATAGCGTGGAGGAGGTTGTTGCATGTAGAAGGAGCAAAGGGGATATGCGCGGTTATGGCTTGCTTTTGCCGATGGGGGGCTCGGTGAGGGTGATTTTTATCACCATGGTGCGATGCAGACTCCGGGCTATTGCGTCCGGAAAATGAGACATGTAGCCCGGCAGAAACCTTTCACATATCAGCCGGAGCGCCTCGGTCTTTTCTTCATCATCGGTCACAATGCTTGCTCTGCCTATAGCTGTCGCGGAGTTATAATATTCGGTGAAGTTGTTTTTCTCCTCTTCAAACTTGGGGGTACAACGACTTACGGCAGACAGACTCACTATCGGGGAGTGTCTCAGACAGTCAATCTTCTCGCCCTCAGAGGCACAATGAAAATAGAATGTCCTCTCATCTCGACGCGCTATGTTGAGCGGCAACCCGTATGGAGTGCCGTCCGGGCGCGTCATGCTCAGTGTCATATATGGTGCTTTGTCAAACACCTCTAATGCCCACTCGGGGCTTTTCAGCCTGTCGGCTTTACGCATTTGTCTCATAGTTTTGGAGGGAGCTGTAGAGAGTGGTTTAAAAAGAGCGTGGGCGCCGTTGTGACGCCCACGCTGATACGGAATACATTTGGGGCGATTGAAGCCCTCAAACGAGAGTTCTTAGTTCTTATATACTACCTTTCCTGCTACGATGTAGAAGCCGGGTGCGAGCTGGTCGAAGTCTGCCTTGGAGGCGTTCTTGAGCACGCGGATACCGCTTGTAGTATATACGTCGTGGTTTACTTTACCCTCCTGGAAGAGATATGAGATACCATTCTGTTTGTCAAGAGTGAATGTAAACTCGACTGCGGGTGAAAGTGCCATGCTCTCATCTGTGAGTGTGAGCAGATATGCACCCTCGGCGATCTTGACAGTGACAACAGTTGCCTCATCTACAGTGACGGGCTCATCGAGGATCATTGTTGTGATGGGATCATCATAAGCTGAACCCTCTTCGAAGCCGTTAGTGTAGCCGAGAGTAGTGTCGCCGTAAGTTACGGTGAATGCCTCTGTCGGGTCGATGTTGCCCCATGCTACCTCAGTTACACCATTGAATGCTACTGAGAACTCGGAGAACTCATAGATTGTGCTGCCGTTGGCAGGAGTAGTGGTGTAAGTGATGTTTTCGCCTGAAGCATAAGGATTGATGGTGACGGTAGTTGTTACCTCGGGTGAGAGGGCCTTTGTGCCGTCAGACATTGTCAAGAGATAGAAGCCCTCTGCCAGACGGAAGGTGTAAGTACCGGCGTCTGTAAATTCGGGACGATAGCGGAATGTGGTCTCGTTCTGGAGCAGCGGAGTGCTTGTAGCCACACCATTGAGAGTTGCGTAGAACACTGCATCTTCAGTAACCTCGGCGCTTTCAACATTAGCGGGGAATGTAACGCTGATTGTGCTGATGGACTGTACGGTAGAGCCGTTAGCCGGGTCGATAGTGATTTCGATATCAGCTACAGCGAGCTTCTGCTTGAAGTTGAGTGTGTATTCGTAAGCGTTGGTGTTGAGTACGAGTTCGCCGTCTTCAACCTGCAACCAACCCTCGGGTATGCTTATTGTGAGAGTACCGTCAGTGTTGGCGGGTACGGTCACTGTAGCCTTAACGGGATAAGTCTCGGTGAATGTGATAGCGGCATCCTCGCCGTTGAACTTGGCTGTGGGAGTTACGTCCTTGTTGACTACAGCCACGTCGTAGCCGTCAACTGAGAATGTAATCTCTTCAGTACCGGTTGAAGCCTCGATAGTAGACTGGTTAGCCGGGTCAGCTACGATAGTAGCAGTGGGCTCGCCTGACTGCTTAACCATGATGTAGAGGTTACCCTGGTCGAGAGCTTGCTTGATGTAGCAGAATACAGCTGTTGACGGGCCTGTGAAGCTCCAGTTGGTAGTAGCGCTGAATACGGTGGGAGCACCGTCATCATCGCGATAGTTGGATGTCATGGCAGCTGTACCGTTGCTGTATACGGATACGTTGTTATAGCACTCGGTATTTGAGGGCTGGAGTGAGTTGCGGTTGCTGTTCTCATCCATCTGCGGAGCCATGTAGAGAGGCTCGTTGAGGTTCAAGCCGAGAGCTGTTGTCAGAGCCTCGCTCGGGGTGTAGTTGGTGAACTCGAATGAGTAACCCTTAGTACCCTTGCGAGCTTTCAGGATGTTGGCAGACTCGGGCATAGTGCGGATAGCTTTCAGCTTGCCGTTCTCTACCACGAAGTCGTCTGATGCTACGGGATCTGCTTCGAACTGGTTGTCATAGAACTTGCCACCTGAGATAGTTGAGCTTGCCACGTTGTTCATTACGATACAAGATTCAACCTTGTTGGTGACGGGGTTGGCTACCTTGGCGGGAGCGGAGGCGGGACCTGCAGCGGCACCATTATAGTACCATACGAAGGCTACCTCTTTGCCGTCGAGCTCGTTGATGTCGGTCACGGGAACCCATGCATCGTTGCCGATGGGAGCTTCCTTACCTACAGTGAATGAGAATTCGAATGCCTCGTTGGTAACAACAGAGCCATCGTTGAGAGTCATCTGATAGATGCCTTCGCCATACTTGACGGTCACCTTGGTGGGCTTGCTGAATGTCAGCTTGTCTTCGAGTACCATTGTGTTGATATCGATTACGCTCTCGGCGAAGCCTTCGGTGTAGCTCAGAGTAGTGTCACCATAAGTCAGAGTGATGTCGGGCAGTACGGTGTCGCTCAAGAATGCATATTCCTTAACGTCAGCGAAGTTAACGGTGAACTCTTCGAGCTCGTCAACCTCGGCGTTGTTGGCGGGAACAGTGCTTGAGGGAGCAACGCGTTCGGGACCGGTGTAGTCCTTACCTACTGTGAATGTAAACTCAATCTCGGGTGAAGTCTCTACTGAGCCGTCATTCATAGTCATTGTGTACAGACCGGCAGCGAAGTTGGCTGTAACCTGTGTAGCCTTGCTGAATGTCAGAGGCTCGTCAAGTACCATAACATTGAGGTCGTCGCCCTCTGTGAAGCCGTACATGTAGCTCATTGAGCCGCCGTCGTATGTGAGGGTTACGTTGGGCAGTGCGCTGTCATTGGTCCAAGCATACTCTTTGACGTTGTCGAAGTTGACAGCGAATTGAGTGAGCTCGTCTACCTCGGCGTCAGCCTCGGGAGTAGTGGTGTATGTGAGTTCACCGGGCACTATGGGAGTATCCTCGCCAACCTTGAATGCGATGGCGATAGCGGGAGAAGGCACAGCCTGACCATCGATAGTCAGTGTGTAGAAGCCTTCGGGGATGGCAAACTGCCAGTCACCCTCTACTGCAGTACCGCGAGCGAAGCTAAATGTGAGGTTGTCACGGCTAAGCACGTGCTGGATATCATTGTCACCACGCTTGAAGGTCACATCATCAAATGTCTCGGCTTCGAGTGAAACCTTGGTAGCATTGGTGAATGCGAGAGTTACACCGGAGAAGTCGTCAACAGCTACGGTAGCGCCGTTGGCGGGAGTAGTGGTGTAAACGGCTGTGGGCAATACCAAAGCAGTGTAGTCAAATGTACGTGCGGCATTAGACTTGGCCGATGTCATGACACCTGTGTTGGTGTTGTACATATTGAATGCATTGCTTGCGAAAGAGATGCGGAGCTCGTCGCCGGAAACCACTTCGAGACCTGCGATTGTCTCTTCGCTGAGAGTCAGGTAAGCCTCAGTCTTATCCTCGCTGCGAGAGATGCCGCTGTTTGCGTAAGTGGCAATGTCGGTGTAAGTACCGTCAGCATTCTTCTTCTGGAGCTTCTTGCCGCCATAGCTGATGTTGCTGAAGTAGTAGCCACCCTCGGGAGCATAAAGAGTCACCTTGGCGAACTTCTTGATGTCTACCTGGCCGGGAGCGGGATCGATAGTTACGGAAGCGAAAGGGTTAGCCGGGTCAACCACGTTGGACTCAGCCTCTTTGCCTACCGTGAATGAGAACTCGACAGCGGGAGAGTCTACGGTCTTGCCGTTGATTGTGAGGCTATAGAAGCCGGCAGCAATCTTGACGGTAGCCTCAGTAGGCTCTGTGGGAGCGAGCGTTTTGAGCAAGTCAAACTTGGTGGGGTCATTCTCATCGTCTACCAAGTCGTTACCATAAACGAGAGTTGTGGAGCCGCAAGTCACTGTCACAGCGTTGGCGCCACCGATAGAGGTGAGCTTGCTGTAGTTGATTTCAGCTTCTGTTGCGTTCTCGAAAGTAACCTTGAATGATTCGAGCTCATCAACTTGTGCATCCTGTGCCGGAGTAGTTGTGTAGTTGATAACCGTGGGCTCTACGGGAGCGGGAGCCTCGTAAGTGAACTCGTAGCAAAGATTCTGAGTGGATTTGGCTGTCTCTGCGAGGCCACCACCATCAATCTGCAGAAGAGAAACGCTGTTCGGATAGATCTTGTATTCACCTGACTCGAGGTTGAGGCCGGCCAGAGCTACATTGTAAGTAGACTTGATTACATTCTTCTTGCTGCTGTCGGTATATACACCCTTGGCATAGTATGCAGTCTCGCTTACATCAGTATAAGAACCATCGGCATTCTTCTTGGCCAAGTTGAAGTGGTAAGAAGAAGAACCCATCAATGTTCTGAAGTAGTAACCTTGGGGGTCACCTGTTGCACCGTCACCGGGAAGCTCCAATGTGAATGACTGGAGGTCATTGATGTTGGTGATTACGCTGCCGGGAGTCGGAGTCACTGTTATAAGGTCGAAAGGATCTACGGGCTCTGTTGATGCATCGTAAGTGTATGAGTAAACCAACTCTTTCTCCAGATCAACAGTCTCTTGATTTACGGCATCGCGCACCTTGATGGTACCGGGAGTGATGACAACCTCATAAGTACCGCTTGCGAGCTTGATATCTGAGAGGTCGAGAGTCACATAGCGTTCGTTACCTATAGAGGTGTCAGTGGCAATACCTGAAGAGTAAGTACCTATCACTTCATATTCGCCACCATCGAGCACACGGCGCAGTGAGGTAGTCTTGCCAAGTGTTGCACTTGATGTGAATGAGCTGAAGTAGTAGTCGTCAGTAGTAGTACCGAGCTTACCCTCGCCGGGGAGCTTGAATGTCACCTTGGCCAGGTCATTCTTTGAAGCCAGAGTAGTGCCGGGAGTCGGAGTGACAATCATTGTGCTGAATACGTCAACCGGTTCGGGCTCAACGGGCTCTTCACCACCCTCATATGTATAGGTGTAAACCATCTCGGTGCTATTGGTAAGAGCTACGGGGAAGCTTCCCAATGTATAAGCAGCTACGAAGGTGTTAGCGGGAACAACTAGCTGATAAGTACCGGAAGTGAGGTTGAGGTCGGCGAGTGTCTTTTCGAATTCAATAGACATGCCGTTCTTCATTGAGCTGTCGGTATAGGCACCAACACCATAATGAGCATCGTCACCACCTACTGTGGTAGTAGTGTTGTCGGCATTCACCTTGCGGAGAGTGATAACATTCTTGATCTGTGAGAAGTAGGGCTCAAAGGGATATGTTGACATACCCAGACCCGGGAGCTGGAATGTTACTTTCTGCAGATCGGCGATGTCAGTGATGACAGAACCGTCAGCGGGAGTAAGAGTCATGTTCTTCAGCGCGTCAGCCGGGTCGAGCGCGGGCTCGGCGGCCTCAACGGTGAATGTCAGGTCAATTGCGGGAGATACGG
>N._stephensi_709_foregut__coassemble_551_pt1 | contig 13268 bp, 11 predicted proteins | sample N__stephensi_709_foregut__metabat2_high_PE_009 | metagenome-assembled genome bin N | reverse complement strand
CTTCGCTGCAGAGGATGGTGAGGATGCAATCCGCATAGTACGCAAACTACTGAGCTACATCCCGCAGAACAATCTTGAGGAGACTCCCCTCATGCCCTGCGACGACCCCATCGATCGTCTCGAAGACAAGCTCAATGAGATTATCCCCGACAACCCCAACAAGGCATACGACATGTATGAGGTTATCGGCGCCATCATCGACAATGGTGAGTTCCTCGAGGTGCAGAAAGACTATGCCAAGAATATCATCGTCGGCTTTGCTCGCATGAATGGTCAGTCCGTAGGTATCGTAGCTAACCAGCCTCGCGTATTGGCCGGTGTACTCGACTCCAACGCTTCACGTAAGGCAGCTCGCTTTGTTCGCTTCTGCGACTGCTTCAACATTCCGTTGGTAACACTCGTTGACGTGCCCGGCTTCTTGCCCGGTACCGGTCAGGAGTACAATGGTGTCATCCTGCATGGTGCCAAGCTGCTTTATGCATATGGCGAGGCTACAGTGCCCAAGGTTACCGTCACACTGCGTAAGAGCTATGGTGGCAGCCACATCGTGATGAGCTGCAAGCAGCTGCGCGGCGATATGAACTACGCATGGCCCTCAGCAGAAATCGCCGTTATGGGTGCTGCCGGTGCTGCCGGTGTGCTCTACGCAAAGGCTGCAAAAGAGGCTCCCGATCCCAAGGCATTCATCAAGGAGAAAGAAGACGAGTACACCAAGCTGTTCGCTAACCCCTATCAAGCAGCCAAGTACGGCTATATCGATGACGTTATCGAGCCCCGCAACACTCGTTTCCGCGTAATCCGCGCTTTGCAGATGCTGGCTACCAAGAAGGATAGCAATCCTCCCAAAAAGCACGGCAACATACCTCTGTAATGCTATCCCCCAAGCTGTGGGGCTGTTATAACACAAAACTTGTGTGAGCGAGGGGATACTGAAAGTACCATCCTATATGATGATTATTCATCACTATAACAGACCTTTAGCTTAACCATGACATATGACGATTGTCGGTTGTGTGGCATGTCCATAGACCGAAATCGCTTGTCATGGAGTATATAAATACGCTTCCATAAGTTGGTACAGGTATCTGTCACCAACTTATGGGTTGCTAACAAACTAATATTAACAATGAAGAAGTATATATATACGCTGGTTCTGGCACTGGGTATGTCTGTGACATCTGCATACGCTCAAGAGGAAGTGACAGTGTCTGTCTCTTCAGAGCCTGAAGTGGAGCAGGTGACAGAAAAATATGAGAAGACTTGGAATGCCGCAGGTGACTCTATCACTATCAAAGAACTCTCTACCGGAGATGTGGTAGTGATGGATGCCACAACATATCAAGATAATCTGGACAAACAATATCCGATACACAAAATCTTCAAGAATCAGCTCATATCCGACTCTGACAACTCAGGCATGGGTGTCACTCTCATGAGTATGTGCATTGTGTTGTTGGCACTTATCTTGCTCAGCTTGCTCTTCCTCTTCTTCGGCAAAATGTTTGCCAAAAACCAGAGCAAAAAGAAGAGCGAAGCCAAGGGTGAAGTTCACAACGAAGAAGACGATGACCATGACTCCGGCGAAGTCATTGCCGCTATCGCAATGGCCCTCGATGAGCACTTCAACTCAAAGCATGACCTTGAGGATACCGTGCTCACAATACGCCGCATGAAGCGTGCTTACTCTCCCTGGAACTCAAAGATTTACAATATGCGTGAAGTGCCGACACTCCGTCATAACCGCAAATTTTAAACCTGAAATTCAACTTTAAGGTGGGTTAGATAATTTGATTTGGAATGATTAAGAGGTTAAATCAAGCCGCTTTTAAGATTTAGGCAGGGGAATTATGCGAATATATAATTGCCGCTTAAACTTCAAGCCGCAAAATTAAAGCCACAATCGTCCAAAAGCTCCCACTATTAATATTTATATTATTCGGTGCGTTCATTCTGCTGAACCCACTTTAAGACAAAACACAATGAAAGAATATAAGTATAAAATCAACGGTATGAAATTTACCGTTGCTGTCGGCGACATCGAGGGCGACACTGTTCGTGTTGAGGTAAATGGCACTCCCTACAAGGTAGAGCTCGACGAGTCTCAGAAGACAAAAATTGCTCCCGTTGCTGCACCCAAGAAGGCTGCTCCCGCACCGCGTACAAGCACCGGCGAGAAGGTTATCGCAAAACCCGCCGCTTCAGCCGGCGCTGCTTCAGCCGTGAAGTCTCCGCTCCCCGGCACTATCCTCAGCTTCAATGTTAAGGTAGGTGACACTGTCAACGCCGGTGATACCGTCTGCATCCTTGAGGCTATGAAGATGGAGAACGATGTACACACCAACAAGGGTGGTACAGTCAAGCAGATCCTCGTCAATGTCGGTGACTCAGTGCTCGAGGGCAACGACCTCATGATCATAGAGTAATCAAGAGTCCGTCCATCGCGATCTCACTCCGATGACATTCATCGTGACATAGAGTCGTCGATATAGGCAAACTCGCTGATTTGCAGTATTATATGAGCGTGCGGGTGTTTATGCCCGCACGTAAGCTACAGTGATAAGGCAAGCCGGTCTCGAAATAAGTGCCGGACTTACGCGCCTTTCGCATTCTTGCTCCCCTCCAAATTTTCCCCCAACACAACACGTATAACATTATTATGATTCTTGCTAATACAGGCTCCTTTGGAGACTTCCTGTCAGACAGCCTGCAGACATTTTGGAACTTCACAGGTTTTGCTCACTGTGAGTACACCAATATTATAATGCTGCTGGTTGGTATATTTTTCTTGTATCTTGCCATCAAGAAGAATTTTGAGCCACTGCTATTGGTGCCTATAGGTTTCGGTATGCTTATCGGCAATATACCTTTCCAGACAGGCATGGAGATTGGTATATATGAAGATGGATCAGTACTCAATATCTTGTATAATGGTGTAGAACGCGGTTGGTATCCGCCCCTCATCTTCTTGGGTATCGGTGCCATGACCGACTTCTCGGCCTTGTTGGCTAACCCCAAACTGATGGTTATCGGTGCATGTGCGCAGTTCGGTATCTTCGGTGCATACATGCTCTCATTGCTTTTGCACATGGACCCGTTGAGTGCCGGTTGTGTGGCCATTATCGGTGGTGCCGATGGTCCTACAGCTATCTTCTTGACATCCAAGCTGAACTCCAATCTGCTGGGTGCAGTAGCCGTGTCAGCCTATTCATATATGGCATTGATACCTATCATACAGCCCCCGTTGATGCGTCTGTTCACCTCACACAAGGAGCGCACAATCAAGATGAAGCCGGCTCGTGTAGTGAGTCAGAACGAAAAGATTATCTTCCCCATCGTCGGCCTTATACTCACATGTTTCGTTGTTCCTTCGGGTCTTCCCCTGCTGGGTATGCTCTTCTTCGGCAACTTGCTGCGTGAGAGTGGTGTGACTACCCGTCTGGCCAAGACAGCCACAAATGCCATGACAGACATTGTTACAATCCTGTTAGGCCTCACAGTAGGCGCCTCAACACAGGCTGACCGCTTCCTCACTTCAGACACAATCATCATCTTTGCACTCGGATTTGTAGCCTTCATTATTGCTTCAAGTGCCGGTGTATTGTCCGTGAAGTTGTTCAACTGCTTCTTGAGTAAAGATAAAAAAATCAATCCTCTTATCGGTAATGCCGGTGTGAGTGCAGTGCCTATGGCAGCGCGTATCTCCAACAATGTAGGTTTGGAGTATGACCCCAACAACTACTTGCTGATGCACGCTATGGGCCCGAATGTGGCCGGTGTGATAGGCTCGGCAGTAGCTGCCGGTGTATTGCTCAGCTTCCTGGGCTAATTCTCATACATAACAAGTCCCATTGACGGGGAAATTACCCGGTCAAAAATATAAACTAAACGGGAGTCGCTTCTCATCGGGAGATGCGACTCCCGTTTAGTTTATATTTTTGACGTTTTAGAGTATGTGATAAAAATAGTGGAGACCGTAAACATATTTTAAGATAATGTGTTTATTATAATGAAGGGGTATTGACCCGGATTGCTCTTCCTCAACCTTTCTGCTCTCGGAGTTGATACAAAAAGTTAACCTCACTCCAATATCAAGCAATACGATGATAACTCAACAGGTAATAAAGGAAATATATAAGAAGTACAGCAAGCCGCCCCGTAATGAGGAGGAGTTGTCAATAGCCCATTATATAGATCTCTTACGCGAACACCATGAATTGGTGTGTGAGAATGAGGAGCTTGTGAATGTGCGGCTGGATGCTTTCAACCCATTCAAAAGGATGCTGATTAAGAGCTTGTATGCCATTTTGGATCTCGATAAGGTAGTGGCATTCGTTTTTCCAAATCATATATTATTTTTTGAGAAGGCTTCCGAGAATATGCATGTGCATTTCAAGCCGGAGAAGCAGAGCTTCCTGAGTCGCTTGTTTGGTAAAAAGAGCAGGTAACCCCCTTTGTAAAAAAACACCTACACTCTAAAATCACTCCCATTGGGAAGAGTGCGGAATGATGATATATAACCCCACGAATTCGAGTGCTGTAAGGCACAAGTATTCGTGGGGTTAGTATTATGTATGCGCTCGCACTTTGATGTTGAGTATCAGTCGAGTTTATCGTTGTCAACTGAACTATTCGTCATCGGTCGAGCAATATGATTCGTTATGGATGTTGGTATCAGTTAAACTCTTCGATACCTTCGGGAAGCTCATCTTCGTTGTAGCCATCGCTCTCGAGGAAGTCCATGTCAAGGGTGGCGTTCTCGGCGGCTATGCGCTTCTCTGTTGCAAGGTCAAACTCGTCAAGGTCAATATGCTGCTTGGGTGCTTTGCCCACCTTGCTGGTGCACAACGGGTCCATGAGTGTCTTGTGTGGGATAATCTTTTTCAGCTCCATAAAGAAGCAGCGATCTGTCATGTAGTCAAAAACCAATATCAATCGTTGACCTTCGTCTTCAACCAACTCGTTGATGTGGGTGTCTTCCATAATCCAGATATCTTCGTCTGAGTCGGAGCCCATGTCTTCGAGTGTGATTTCTTCGCGTTTCTCCCAACTATCATCACATAAGAAGAAAGATGATAGCTCATCTTTGGTGTACCCAACGCTGTCAAGTATGGCATTGCGTAAGATGAGGAAGTTGGCATCGGCGTCAATCTCGATTTCGCGGCTAAAGTTTTCTACTTCGTCGGAAATAATTTTAAATCTATATACCATGTTTTGTGTTGTATTTTGCTGTTTTGAGAGACTCCAAACGACGACCTATGGACGATAAATCAGTCGGCCGGAGTTGTGTGAAGCCTTTTACAATGCGAAATTAATGTAAATATATGATATAACCGAATAATTGGGCAAAAAAAATCAGTCTTGCATTGTTTTTTTGCAAGACTGAGTATTTTGTCTATTATCAGTGCTTTGACTATCAGAAAGTTGCGATATGCTATCTGATGTATTTATCTTGGTGACGGTTAGTTAGTCATTTTAAAATGCCGTTCTTCTTGAACACCTTTTCGATAGCCTCGATGGAGCGTTGTACTTGCTCCTTGGTGTGTGTGGCCATGAGAGAGTATCGTATGAGGGTGTCGTTGGGAGCGACTGCCGGGGTGACTACCGGGTTGACGAATACGCCCTCGTCGAGCAAGTCGCGTGTCACGCGGAATGTCTTGTAGTCATCGCGAATAAACAGAGGTATGATAGGTGTGGAGGTGTGACCTATTTCCAATCCCATTTGTCTGAAGCTCTCCAGTGCGAAGTGGGTGATATCCCATAAATGTTTCTGTCTCTCCGGCTCTGTGAGCATGATGTCCAAAGAGGCGTTGACGGCAGCAACGGATGCCGGTGTGATGCTGGCTGTGAAGATGTATGAGCGTGAGTGGTGGCGCAAGTAGTTGGTTATCTCCTTGTCTGTGGCAATAAAGCCGCCCAGTGAGGCGAAAGACTTGGAGAATGTGCCCATGATGAGGTCGACATCCTTTTGTACGCCGAAGTGGTTGCACACACCGCGACCTCGCTCACCGAACACACCTATGCCGTGCGCTTCGTCTATCATGACTGTGGCATTGTATTTTTTTGCCAGCTCGGTGATTTTCACCACGTCGGCCACATCGCCTTCCATTGAGAATACGCTGTCAGAGACTATCAGCTTCACCTTGTCGGGGTTGCACTTTTTCAGCTGGTCTTCGAGCGAAGCCATGTCATTGTGTTTGTACTTAAGGTAGTTGGAGAAAGACAGACGACGCCCCTCGATGATGGATGCGTGGTCTTGTTCGTCAAGTATGATATAGTCTTCGCGACCGGTAAGAGTAGAGACAACGCCAAGGTTAACGCCGAAGCCGGTAGAGTAAAGCATCGCATCATCTTTACCTACATAGTCAGCCAGACGAGCTTCAAGCTCTTTGTGTATGTCGAGAGTACCGTTCAAGAAAGGGGAGCCGGCCAGGCCGGTACCATATTTTTTAGTAGCCTTGACGGCAGCTTCAATGACTCTGGGGTCGTTGGTAAGTCCCATGTAGCTGTTTGAGCCGAACATGAGCACTTTCTTGCCGTTCATCAGCACCTCGGTGTCTTGCTCGGATGAGATGGGGCGGAAGTATGGATATATGCCGGCTGCTTTTGCCTTTTGAGGGGCATCGTAACGGCTAAGTTTCTCTTGGAGAAGTTTCATAGTTTATATTAATAAAGAGTCGTAAACTATCTGATGTGACTTCTTTGGCGGCCGAATTGACCAAAGGCTGTCAACACATGTAGCTCGTCATGACATCAAATCAGGCTACAAAGGTACGCAAAATTTATGAATTGGCAACAATGGAAGCCTAAAAAAATGCACAAAAAGCAAAAAATGTGCCATTTCTGCCTTTTTGACCACATATTTGGTCATTAAGAGCATAGTTATTTGCCGAACTTTTCGTAACTTTGCACAATATTTCAGAAAGAGCCTGACGGCAGATATTCCGGACTTGTGGTAAAATGCCCATATCTGTCGTCTTCGGCGATACATTTTAACTATGGAAATATCAGCCAAAGAATTGGCCGGAATAGTCGGCGGTATCGTGGAGGGTAATCCCGATACCCGTGTGAGTGCTTTCTCAAAGATTGAGGAGGCAACACATGCGTCATTGACTTTCTTGGCCAATCCCAAATACACACATTTCTTATACGACACGAAGGCCGGTATTGCGCTTGTAAGCAACGACTTTGTGGCCGAGCATCCCTTGCCCGACACTCTGACACTGGTACGTGTAGCCGACCCATATGCCACTTTGGCCACGCTTATGCAATATGCCGAAAGCTTGAAACCGAAGCCGCACGGCATTGAGCAACCATGCTTCATAGCCGATGGTGTCGAAGTGCCGGATAATATATATATAGGTGCATTTGCATATATCGGCAAGGGAGTCAAACTGTCTGCCGGAGTGAACATCTATCCGCAAGCATATATAGGTGACGGCGTCACGATAGGGGAGGGCTCTACCATATATGCCGGAGCCAAGATATATGCCGGATGTTGTATAGGACGTAATTGTGTGGTGCACGCCGGTGCAGTGATAGGAGCTGACGGTTTCGGCTTCGCACCCGTAGGAGACGGCTACAGCAAGATACCTCAGATGGGCAATGTGATACTCGAAGACAATGTCGAGATAGGCGCCAATACATGTGTGGACCGCGCTACAATGGGTCACACGATGATAGGTGCCGGCACAAAACTCGATAATCTGGTGCAGGTAGCACACAATGTCGTAGTGGGTAAAAACAATGTCTTCGCCGCGCAAGTAGGTGTAGCAGGCTCAACTCACATAGGTGACCACAACATGATAGGCGGTCAAGTGGGATTTGCCGGACATATCACTGTCGGCTCGGGCAATCAGATAGGTGCCCAAAGCGGCATACCCAACAATGTGGGTGACGGCAAACGACTGATGGGTTATCCGGCAGTCGACGCCATGACATTCGCCCGCAATCAAGTATATATCAAACGCTTGGCAGACTTGTTCAAGAAAATGAAGTAAACCTCTCATCAAAATAATACATAAACACCACACCCTCTCAAACCCTCAAATATAAACAGACAAGAAACTATGAATCAGTTAACACTCAATGCGCCCTTCACAGTGCAAGGTCGCGGCTTACATTCCGGAAAGGAAATAATAGCAACCTTTAACCCCGCACCCGACAACCACGGCATCAAGTTTCAGCGCGTGGACCTGGAGGATAAGCCTGTTATCGACGCCTTGGCAGAGAATGTCGTGGACACGACACGCGGTACCGTCTTGGGTAAGAAGGATGTGATAGTAAGCACCGTGGAGCATGCTATGGCCGCCCTTGCAGCCTCCGGTATTGATAACTGTTTGGTGGAGGTCTCCGGCCCGGAGCTGCCTATTCTCGACGGCTCGGCCATCACTTATATCAACGAGATTGAACGTGTAGGGCTGCAAGCGCAAAAGGCTGACAAAGACTTCTATATCATAAAACAAAAGACAGTGCTGAAGGATGAAGAGACCGGCTCTGTCATCACCATATATCCCGATGACCACTTCTCCGCTCAGGTGATGGTGGAGTATAACTCACCCATAATACCCAACCAGTTTGCCATGCTTGACGATGTGGCAGACTTCAAGCAAGAGGTGGCCAGCGCTCGCACATTTGTCTTCGTGCGCGAAATAATGCCGCTGCTCGAGAACGGACTGATTAAAGGCGGCTCTCTTGATAATGCCATCGTCATCTATGACCGCGAAATATCTCAGGAGCAAATAAACAAAATATGTGAGCTTACCGGCACCGACGGACATCAGCTCAAAAAGTTGGGCTACATCAACGAGAAACCGCTCAAGTGGGATAATGAGCCGGCTCGCCACAAGCTGCTTGACCTTATGGGCGACTTGGCCCTCGTAGGACGTCCCTTGCAAGGACGCGTTGTGGCAGTACGTCCCGGTCACGGCATCAACAACAAGTTCACACGCATGCTCCGCAAGGAGGTGAAACACACCGAGATACAGTCACCCATATATGACCCCAACAAAGCACCGCTCATTGATGTCAACGGAGTGCGCGACTTGTTGCCTCACCGCTATCCCTTCCTTCTGGTAGACAAAATCATCGAGATGGACAAGAAGCACGCCGTAGCTGTGAAGAATGTCACGGTCAATGAGCCGTTCTTCCAGGGACATTTCCCCCAGGAGCCGGTAATGCCCGGTGTGCTCATTGTCGAAGCCATGGCGCAGACTGCCGGTGTGCTCGTGCTTAATAACGTGGAAGAGCCGGAGCGATACTCCACATACTTCATGAAGATAGACAACGTGAAGTTCCGCCAGAAAGTAGTGCCCGGCAACACCTTGCTGCTTCATGTGGCTCTCACCACAGAGATACGCCGCGGATGTGCCACAGTCAAAGGGTATGCTTTCGTGGGCGAAAAGATCGTATGTGAGGCCGAATTTATGGCTCAAATCATCAAGAACAAATAAATGGGAGTATAGCCTCGGCAGTTGACCTTAAACACTCCGTATGGGGCGGCAGCCGTGGATAGTGACCTTTTGATTAGCAACATTTTTACTATTATAATATGAGCGTAGCACTCAGCTGCATACACAAGGATGCCGTCATAGGCTGCAATCTCGAGATTGGCAACTTCACCACCATATGCGAAGATGTCGAGATAGGAGACAACTGCGAGATTGGCAATAATGTCACCATCTATCCCGGTGCACGCATAGGAGATGGTGTGAAAATCTTCCCGGGAGCAGTGGTGGCCGCCATACCTCAGGATCTGAAGTTTAAGGGCGAATACACAACGGCTCATGTCGGTGACGGCACCACTCTGCGCGAATGTGTCACCGTGCATCGCGGCACCGCCTCAAAGGGTAAAACCGTGGTGGGCAAAAATTGCCTCATAATGGCATATTCGCACATAGCCCATGACTGCAAGTTGGGCAACAACATAATCATCTCCAACGCCGCGCAGCTGGCCGGCGAGGTGATTGTAGACGACTATGCCGTTATCGGCGGTGGCAGCCTCATACATCAGTTCTGCCATTTGGGCAAAGGTATCATGCTGCAAGGAGGTGCCTTGGTAAACAAAGATATACCCCCCTACGTAAAAGCTGCCCGCGAACCTATCTCATACGTCGGTCTGAACACTATCGGTATGCATCGCCGCGGTGTGCCTCAGGAGGATATAGATGTCATTTCAGCAATATACAGACTCCTATACCTCACCGACCTGAACATCACTAACGCCGTCAAACTCGTGCTCGACAAAGTGCCGCAATGTGAAATCCGTGATGAGATAATAGACTTCATTCGTAACTCCGAGCGTGGCGTTATACGCTCAGCAATATAGTTTTTGCAAGCCGATACAACTGTCAGGCAAATATACTCGACAGCTAACCGGCAACTTGTAACTTGAAAATCACCTTAAAACACAACCATGAATCCAAAAATCGAACTTTGCCCCAACGAATTGGTGCAATATCTTGAAAAAGAAGCTAAAGACTTCCGTCGTTCAGACATCATCCGCTTTGTCAAGGAGAACGACATAAAGATGGTCAACTTCATGTATCCCGCAGGTGACCAGCGTCTTAAGACTCTTAACTTCGTAATCAACTCTGAGGAGTATCTCGAGTCAATACTTACATTTGGTGAGCGCGTAGACGGCTCAAGCCTTTTCCCTTTCATCGAGGCCGGCAACTCTGACTTGTATGTGATACCTCGTTATCGCACAGCCTTTGTTGACCCCTTTGCCGAAGTGCCGACAATCACCATGCTCGCCTCATTCTTCGACAAGGACGGACATCCGCTGAAGACATCTCCCGAATACACCCTGCAGAAGGCTTGCGAGTCATTCCGCAAAGTCACCGGCCTGGACTTCTACGCCATGGGTGAGCTCGAATATTATGTGATAGCTGACGATGAGGGCTTGTACCCCGCCACTGACCAGAAAGGCTATCATGAGAGCGGCCCATATGCCAAGTTCAACGAATTCCGCACACTCTGCATGGAGTACATCTCACGCACCGGCGGTCAGATCAAATATGGCCACAACGAGGTTGGTAACTTCACACTCGATGGCAAGGTATACGAGCAGAACGAGATAGAATTCCCCCCCGTCCCCGCCACAGAGGCAGCCGACACACTGATGCTCGCCAAGTGGATTATCCGCAACTTGGGACACAAATTGGGTCTCGATGTGACATTCGCACCGAAGATAACTGCCGGAAAGGCCGGCTCGGGATTGCACATCCACTTCAAGCTGATGAACGGTGACGAGAATGTCATGACTAATGCCGAAGGAGTCCTCTCAGACGAAGCTCGCAAGGCTATTGCCGGCATACTCACCATGGCACCCTCAATTACTGCTTTCGGTAACAAAGTGCCCACATCTTACTTGCGTCTCGTGCCTCATCAGGAAGCCCCGACAAACATCTGCTGGGGCGACCGCAACCGTTCCGTTCTGGTACGTGTGCCCCTCGGATGGACCGGCAAGAACGACATGTGTGCACAAGCCAACCCGCTGGAGGCAAACGACATCGTACCCCCGGCACAGAAGCAGACAGCAGAGCTGCGCAGCTCCGACTGCTCAGCTGACATCTATCAGTTGCTCGCCGGTATGACCGTTGCCGCACGTCATGGCTTCGAGATGCCGGATGCACTGAAAGTAGCCGAGGAGACATACGTGGCAGTCAACATCCACAAGGATGAAAACAAGGAGAAGCTCGAGTCACTCGCTACACTGCCCGACAGCTGTGTCGCATCTGCCGACTATCTGGAGAAGCAGCGCGAGGTATATGAGCAGTATGACGTCTTCTCACCCGACATGATTGCAGGCATAGTAGCCGACTTGCGCAAATATCATGATGGTGATCTCCGCGCCAAGGTGAATGCTTCACCCAGCGCCATGATGGATCTGGTACGCAAGTACTGGCACTGCGGCTAATCAGCCAATCCGTCAAGGTGCGCTCAATTTATAGAGCGTACATGAAATTGCAACAATCCATAGCTCTGTATCCCTTTAAGAGCAGTCTTAAATGATAGATGCAGAGTCTCTTGAAATATTTTCCCGGTGGTGTGAAACAGTCTCTCAACACCGCCGGGGAAATTCAAACAGTGAGACTATCACTATTTAGCCAAATATCAGAAAATGAGAATAATACTGGACAATATCATATTTTCACTCCAAAGACCCGGTGGCGTTTCCGGTTTTTGGAGCAAATTGGTAGAAGAACTTCTTAAACATCCCGAGCTCGATATCCGCTTTCTGGAGAGAGAGGATGCATATCGTAATATCTTTCGTGCGCGTTTGGATATCCCCTCCTCACAAATTATCAGATACGAAAAGTTGCCGTTGAGACTTGACAGATATATGCCCGTACGTATCGATGACGATGACCCGTACATATTCCATTCGCCATATTATCGTTTCTCAACTGATAAAAAGGCTGTCAATGTTGTCACACTTCACGACTTTATCTATGAGGAGGCACACGTACATTCCTTCCCGGCGAAAACAATACACAAATGGCAGAAATCACGGGCGTTGAAACATGCGGATGCCATCGGATGCGTAAGCAACGCCACCCTCGCACGTTTGCACAAGCACTATCCGCAAATAAAGACTGAAGCCAAGGTGATATACAACCCCATAGTGTGCGATATGCCCTCGAAGCAAACCTCCGTAACACCCTATCTGCTATATGTGGGAAGCCGTGCGCCATACAAGAATTTTGAGATAGCTGCAAAAGCGGCGGCATGTTCCGGACGGCCGTTGATAATAGCCGGTGCGCCACTCACCTTGGAGGAGAAGAGGACGTTGAGCAATTTGCGACTCTTTTTTGAGCAAGCCGAGCATCCGAGCCCGAAGAAGCTCGCATCGTTGTACACTAACGCCTTTGCGCTTCTCTATCCAAGCTCACATGAAGGTTTCGGCATACCCATCATCGAAGCGCAGTCACATGGCTGTCCTGTCATAATAAGCAACTGTGATGCATGTCAGGAGGTCGGAGGACCCGCTGCCATGACGGTGCTCGATATGAATGTAAAGACACTGACCGATGCCATCGACCAACTCAAGAATAACCGCTTGCGCGACAAAATAATCAGTGCCGGGTATGACAATGCCAAACGCTTCATACTTAGCGACATCGCCAACCAATACATATCATTGTATCAGTCAACCGGCATATAAGTAGGAGGTCAATTTAAATTTAATTTTATGGCGAGCGAATTTTTTAGCGGATTTTGCAAGTTGAAGAAGGAGTTATGCGGGCATAACGACTGATGAAACTTGT
>N._stephensi_709_foregut__coassemble_550_pt1 | contig 13290 bp, 8 predicted proteins | sample N__stephensi_709_foregut__metabat2_high_PE_009 | metagenome-assembled genome bin N | reverse complement strand
GTTGGGAAAGCAGTTTGTCCAAATTAGGTTCAATAAGGTTAATTATTTCCTCTTCTTTTTGTTTATGCGATAAGGCATATACATGTTTGGTCAAGACATTAGCGAGCAGAACGATTTGGTCATCCGGAATAAGCGGATAAATCCTGTCTGAAAGCAAAATAATGTCATCATATGCCTCGGAGAGGAAATAAGCATCTTGCATTATCCATAATGTATATAAATCATCAGGATGATTTACAACGAGTTGTTCTTGGAGAGATACGATATGAGGGATGTACTCGTCATAATCAGTGCCATTCTCCACTTCTTTGTACATACGTGCAACTGCCCAATTATGGAATTGGTCTTTTACCTCTGATTGATCGGCAAGTACGGTATCAATTTTATCAATCAGAGAGAAGTCCCAAGGCTTGATGTTGAAGCATTCTTTGTAATACTGATAGGCATGGTTGGTGTTACCTTCAGAGAGTGCTTGGTTGCCGAGCGACAGGAGGTAGTCAAAATCCGTTTGGTCTCTTTCTGAAAGAGTAGGGGTATCAGGCACATCCCCTTGCAACTTGAAGGATACGGGCAAAGTGAACCATACGTTAACCGGGACGCCGTTTGATTTTCCCGGAGTCCACTTTGGCATAAGTTTCACAATGCGTTCTGCCTCAGCATCCAACGCGGGATGAACTGATTTTACGACTTCTGTTTTTCCAATAGACCCATCAGCCTTAACGATAAATCTTAATATGACTCTACCTTGCACACCGGCCTCTGCTGCTTCAGCGGGATATTTTATGTTGTTACCGATAAAAGTATACAGAGCCTTGGTTCCACCGGGAAATTGAGGTATGTCCTCTGCGTCAACAGCCTCATACACGTTCTCGCCGTCAGAGAGCGTGTCCGGATCGTCTTTGACGAAAACGATTTCAGTAACTTGCTCGGTGTTGAGTGAATCACTATCCATCGTTTGCGCAATTGATGGTAAGGCGCATGATATAATTGCGGCTAAAATAAGTAACTTCTTCATTGCTCGCTATAATTTGGTTTTATGTTTTGTAGTCGCAAAGTTAACACTTATTTAGAGATTATCAAAAATCGTCACAAGGGTAAAAATAAAGATAATCAAGAATTTGATCAATAGCGTTCGAAGAGCCATGCCAGGCGTGCCGGGGTGAAACTGCTTTCGCAGGTTTGACGATGACCCCAATCGGTTTCCACCTCGAAATTTGCATTGCCTCCTTGTTTTCTGAATTTTTCGAAGAAAGATTTGCATTTACTGAAGTTCCGGCGACGGTCATTGCCTCCAATGACTGAACATATCCTTGTATCTATGAATTTGTCAATTTTATCCTCCGGCGTGTCGAATGCAACGGGCATGGCTCCCTTTATATAGCCGGGATAGGCAGACAGCATATTCCATGTACCCATGCCGCCCATTGAGCCACCGAGGATGTAAATGTCAAGGTTACCATTGTCTGAATACAGGTCAAGCATCTCTTTCAACGCCGGAATTACAAGCCCCATCCATTGTTGGCCATATGGAGCTTGCGGAACAAGAAAAGTAAAACTATAACCATTCTCGTTCAAGAAATTATAGATGTCCGGAATAGCCGGTGTCTTCATTTGCGACTTGTTATCATCGCCTTGACCGCTACCGCCGTGCAGATATAAAATTACAATTTTGGCAGAATCGCCCGCTTCGGCCTTTCTATAGTTAAGATTCATCCCGGCAAAAGCTTCATTCTCAAAAGAGAACAATTCCTCCATGCTTGTTTCCGACCGACAGACAAATGCAGTTATAACTGCCAATATCAGAGTTATCGGTATTCTTTGCATACTCATTTTCTTTTTATTGCCAACCCAAACAACGCACCACTTACGATGGCAGTAAAAAGCTTTCAAAGGTGGTCAACTATCACCACCTTTGAAAGCGAAATTGTTTAATCCTGTTATTACTTATGGATTATAGCTTGCAGGCGGGGCAGACGGGCTTCAGTTGTTTGAAGAAGTCGTTGCCTTTGTTGTCGACAAGGATGAAGGCGGGGAAGTCTTCAACTTCAATTTTCCAGATTGCTTCCATACCGAGTTCGGGGTATTCGAGCAGCTCAACACTCTTGATGCTGTTCTTGGCAAGGATTGCAGCGGGGCCACCGATAGAGCCGAGGTAGAAGCCGCCGTGCTTCTTGCAAGCGTCTGTCACTTGTTGTGAGCGGTTACCTTTGGCAATCATAATCATGGAGCCGCCGGCAGCTTGGAATTGGTCAACGTACGGGTCCATACGTCCGGCAGTGGTGGGGCCAAATGAGCCGGAAGCCATGTCAGCCGGCTTCTTAGCCGGGCCGGCGTAATAAATGGGGTGGTCTTTGAGGTATTGAGGCATCGGCTCGCCGGCATCGAGACGCTCTTTAATCTTGGCGTGTGCTATGTCACGACCTACAATGATAGTGCCTTTGAGGGACAGACGAGTTGATACGGGATATTTGTCGAGTTCGGCAAGAATCTCGGGCATGGGGCGGTTGAGGTCTATCTTAACGGCGTTACCCTCTGACATATTGCGCATTTCTTCGGGAATAAGCTCTGAAGGGTTGGCATCGAGCTCTTCGATGAAGATACCATCGCGATTGATTTTTGCCTTGATGTTGCGGTCAGCTGAGCAGCTTACTCCCATACCTACAGGGCAAGATGCGCCGTGGCGAGGCAGACGTATTACACGAATGTCATGAGCAAAGTATTTACCGCCAAACTGGGCGCCAAGACCGAGATTGCAAGCTGCTTGCCACAACTCTTTCTCGAGCTCGAGATCGCGGAATGCACGGCCATATTCGTTGCCGGTAGTAGGGAGCGCGTCGTAGTATTTGACCGAAGCCTTTTTGACAACTTCGAGGTTCTTCTCAGCACTGGTACCGCCGATAACAAATGCGATGTGATAGGGGGGACATGCAGCTGTACCCAGACTCTTCATCTTCTCAATCAGGAATGGGACGAGAGTTTTGGGGTTGAGGATAGCTTTAGTCTCTTGATAGAGATATGTCTTGTTGGCAGAGCCGCCGCCCTTTGCCACGAACAGGAATTTGTATTCCATACCCTCAGTGGCGTGAATGTCGATTTGTGCCGGCAGATTGCAGCCGGTGTTCACCTCTTCATACATGGTGAGGGGAGCGTTCTGAGAGTAACGGAGATTGTTCTCTGTGTAAGTCTTATATACGCCTAAAGAGATTTTTTCGGCGTCATCGCATCCGGTCCATACTTGCTGACCTTTATAAGCGGCGCAAATGGCAGTGCCGGTATCCTGACAGAAGGGGAGAACACCCTTTGAAGCAACATCGGCATTGCGTAACATGGTGAGGGCAACGAACTTGTCGTTGTCAGAAGCTTCCGGGTCATGGAGTATCTTGGCTACCATCTCGTTATGCTCGCGACGCAGCATGAAAGCGTTGTCGTGTGTGGCGGCGTTAGCCAAGAGGGTGATAGCCTCCGGGTCGATAACGAGCATCTCGTGACCGTTCCAGTTTTCTACCTTGACGCCCTCTTTGGTGAGCAGGCGGTATTTGGTAGTGTCGGGACCCAGGGGGAAAGGTTTTTGATAGTGAAATTCAGGGGTTGCCATAATATATATGAATTGTGATTTTGGTGCGAAATTAGTTAAAAAAATTGGTACTGCAAACGAGATATTAACTTTTTTTCGCACTTTTTAAGCATTGGGGGGTGAGCTATTTTTTGTAATTTTGTATTCTCAAAAGAGTAATGCCCGTTAAGGGAGTTTGGAAATTTGCATTATATGAAGAAGTTTAGAAAGATATTATCCGCTATAATCCCCGTTTTACTTGCAGTATTAGTGTTTAGTGCCGCGTCAGCTGACTTTGCGGCAGAAGCTCGTACTAAAAAGTCCAAGACAAAAACTACGCAAACTGCGAGTTCGTCAAAAAAGCGTACCAAGTCTTCGTCAAAGAAGACGTCCAAGAAAGATAACACTAAGAGTACGAAGAGCAGCAAGAAGTCTAAACGGAGCAAAAACTCCAAGAGCAGTACTTCTTCCAAGAGCAGCAGCTCAAAGAAAAAGACATCGTCGCGCTCGCACACTTCGACCAGGAAGACATCTTCATCCAAATGGACCAATCATAAGGAGGCTCCGGCAGAGAAAGCATCATCCGATTCATTGACATTGTTAGTCAACAATGCAGTACTCAATTGGGTGCCATCCAACCTCAATCCGGGTGGACTGCGTGTCAACCTTGTGCAGCCTGATGCACGTAACCGCACTCTTATGGTAAAGCTGAACGACAACTTTACCTATTTGCCTGTCACGAACGACTTTATCAACGACTTGTCAAGCGTTGTGCGTAAGTCAGTACCCGACTCTTTGAGCAGTTATCGTCCGCATCTTATGGTGGGTAACAAAGCATTGTCATATTATATATCGAAGATAGACAAGCTGCCCAAGGAGGCACGTCACAATGTCCCCTTTGTGCGCGAGAAAGAGCCGGACGGCGTTTATGAAAAAGGCCTTCAAGGTGATATATATACAATGTGGCATAGTCACGGCCGATATTACAAAGGAGGGTCGTGGCAGTGGCAACGTCCGTTGCTTTTCGGCACGGTAGAGGATGTGTACCCCATGAGCTATATGCTGCCGTATATAGTGCCGATGATTGAAAATGCTGGAGGGTATGTCTTTTTGCCGCGTGAGCGTGATGTCAACAAGCATGAGGTTATTGTCGATAATGATGAGAACGACGGCGGTGTGTTGTACTCTCAACGCTATTATCGCGAGACCAACGGCACACAGCGTTGGGAAAACGGCGAGTTTGACGGATTCATATATGACTTGCAAAATTTCCGTGACACGGAGAACCCTTTTGAGAACGGCACATATCGTCAGGTGAGCAGCATACAGTCGGGCAAGGAGAGCATTGCGGCCTGGTGTGCTGACATACCCGAAGACGGCGAGTATGCTGTCTATGTGAGCTATAAGACATTGCCCAACTCCACTACAGATGCATTATACACGGTGCACTATTCGGGCGGCAGCAAGGACTTCCTAGTCAATCAGACTATGGGAGGCGGCACATGGATATATCTGGGTACATTCCCCTTCAAAAAGGGATATTCGGAGCAGGTGCCGATAGTATCGTTGAGTAACAAGAGTCAGTCTGCAACCGGCAAGTTGGTTACCGCCGATGCCGTCAAGATAGGCGGCGGTATGGGCAATATTGAACGCAGCCCGAACAGAGCAGATGTCAATTATGACCCGTCCACACCGGAGTCGGGAACTGAAAGTTACAACACCTCCTCTACTGATGATGATGACGAGTCTGTAGATGAAGATGATGAGGATGACGAAGATGATGAAGGTGATGACGAAGGCGATGAAGAGGAAGATGAGGATGAAGAAGAGGAGGAAATAGCCGAGGGAGAGGGCGATGTGGATGCCTCACAGACACAACAAGCATCAACAACTGAAACAGCTGCCACACCGACTGTCAAGAAAGGTCCGGCACCGGTCTTCCGCACATCCGGCTTACCTCGCTTCCTTGAGGGAGCACGTTATTGGCTGCAATGGGCCGGTATGCCCGAAGAGGTATATTCACCCTACCACGGGCGCGATGACTATAAAGATGATTATACCGGTCGCTCACTCTGGGTTAATTATCTGGCCGGCGGGAGTCGTGTATTGCCCGATGAGCCGGGCTTGGGTATACCTGTGGATGCCTCATTCGCATTACATACAGATGCCGGCAAGCGCACTGATGAGTCGATAGTCGGCACATTGGGTATATATTATACCCAGGGAGGCATCAAGTATGAAGATGGCACTCCGCGCATCAATTCGCGTATGCTGACAGACTATGTGATGCGACAGATTACGTCTGACATCCGCAAGACATATAATTCATCATGGACACGCCGCTCAATGTGGGACAAGAGTTATGTTGAAGCGCGTGTGCCGGAGGTGCCAACCACGCTTATCGAGTTAATGAGTCATCAGAACTTCGGTGACATGCAATATGGCCTTGATCCCAACTTCCGTTTCCTCGTCAGTCGTGCCATATACAAGGCCATAGCGCGATTTATGGCCGAGCGCAAAGACCGCGATGTGGTGATACAACCACTACCGGTACAAGACTTTGCCATAGTACGCAAGAGCAAAAACACATATGAGTTGTCATGGAAGCCTACTCATGATGAGCTTGAGCCGACAGCAACGCCCAAGCAATACATTATATATGAGCGTCGCGGCAAGGAGTTGGGCTTCCACAAAGTGGGAACGACAAAAGACAAACACTTCAAGATAGTAGTCAAAGACAGTGACATCCATAGTTACCGCATAGTGGCTCAGAACGAGGGAGGCAAGTCATTCCCATCCGAGACACTCAGCTTGCGAGAAGCACCCAACAACAGCAAGCCGGTGCTCATAGTCAACGGATTTACACGCGTCAGCGGCCCCGGAGTGGTCAAGGAGGGAGGACGAGTCGGCTTTGACTACGAAAACGATTTTGGAGTGCCGTACATACGCGATATATCCTTTGCCGGATACCAGCAAAATTATAGTCGCAGCTCATCATCACATGGCGCAAGCGACAGCAATTATATCACCACGATAGTGGCCGGTAACACATTTGACTTCCCGTTTGTACATGGCACATCGATAGCCAATGCCGGTTATGGATTTGTGTCTTGCAGCGTGGGAGCGGTAGAAGACGGCACCGTCAATCTGCGCGACTATAATGTCGTTGACCTCATTCTCGGCAAGCAAAAGGAGAGCACTGTCGGCAATGGTCAATGGGGATGGCACTATAAGACATTCTCCACAGCTCTTCAAAACAAGCTGCGCGACTTTGTCAAGCATGGCGGCGACTTGCTTGTGACCGGTGAGTATGTGGTCAGCGACCTCTACTCCACACGTTCATCACGTGCTGACCAAGACTTTGCCACACAGATCCTCGGTGTCACTCTCGGTGATAAAGAGAAAGTGCGCAGCCCGCGTATACAGGCATCCTCTTTGGGAACACAAGAGGGCTTCAGCCGTCGCCAATATTCGTATAACAACACACTGAATGAGCAGATGTATATAGTGGAGTCACCCGACATGCTCCAGCCTATCGGCGAGGGAGAAGTATTGTTTGACTTTGACGGCAATAATGGTGCGGCAGCAGTGCAGCGCGTTGACGGCAACAGCCATACTATCGTCTTCTCAATACCGTTTGAATCAATAACACATCAGGATGCACGCGACACTCTGATGAAGGAGATTCTCAACTCATTCAAGTAATCATTGCCTTGGGCTTAACCACAAAGACAAGTAAAATGAGCCACATATATTCATTCACAAATATCGGTGACCTGCAAGAGAAACTTTCATATTTCGGGTCATTCATCATTATCAGCCTTGACGGGCGACAAGTGCGTTTCACCCCTTTTGGCGAAAGACGGCTTTTGCAATACGCCACCCAGACGGATGCACCTTTGGTGTACTCCCACTACAAGGAGATACTTCCGGATGGTGACATCGTGCTTCATCCATGTATCGAGTATCAGCAAGGCAGCTTGAGAGATGACTTCGATTTCGGCTCTATTGTCGCTGTCAATAAGAAGTACCTGATAGAGGCATTGCCCGAAATCAATTCGCGGACATATGCAGACGGCGGCTTGTATGCCCTGCGTCTGGCTCTAAGCGAGAAAGGTTGCGGGCTGAAATTATGCCCGGAATATTTATATGCCGTGGAGAGGGTAGACCATCGTGCAAGCGGCAGCAAACAGCACGACTATGTCGACCCGCGTCGACGCGATTACCAGTTGGATATGGAGCGGACACTCACTGCACATTTACAGGTTATCAAAGGTTTGGCCTCGACTGAAAAGAAGCGTTGTACTCCCGGTGACAAAGAGCTTGCCACATTCCCGGTGACAGCCAGTGTCATCATACCGGTACGCAACAGAGTGCGCACGATAGCTGATGCAATCACCTCGGCTTTGTCACAGAAATGCGACTTCGAGTATAATGTCATAGTCGTTGACAATGGGAGCACTGACGGTACATCTGATATCATTGAGTCTGTCAAGTCTGACAATTTGATTCACATACGCCTTACCGGCAATGAGGGGTTGAATATCGGTGGTTGTTGGAACACGGCCATACTGCATGAACGCTGCGGCATGTATGCCGTGCAACTTGACTCCGACGACGTATATAGCTCGGACAACACTTTGCAGACAATCGTGGATAAATTCAAAGAGGGTGACTATGCAATGGTTATCGGCAGTTATACGCTCACTGATTTCCGGATGAATATACTGCCGCCGGGCTTGATAGACCACTCTGAGTGGACAGATGAGAATGGTGCCAACAACGCATTACGCATCAACGGATTGGGAGCACCGCGAGCTTTTTATGTCCCATTGTTAAGGACAATTCTCTTGCCTGACACAAGTTATGGCGAAGATTATGCCGTTGGTATACGGCTGAGTCGCGACTACATGATAGGCCGCATTTACACCTCGCTGTACAATTGTCGCCGTTGGGAGGGCAATTCGGACGCTGACTTGTCAATCGAAAAGACCAACGCCAACAACTACTATAAAGACGCATTACGTACCGCCGAGTTGCTGGCTCGCAAAGCACTGAATAGCCGTATATGAGTCAGACAAAAGCATTGCTCGACTTTTTTGAGCGACAAATGGATTCATGGCCTGAGGCAGCAGAGCGTTATGACGCCTTGGCTCATATCAAAGAGAGAGTGCTTAATACAGGCAAGAGCACAAACTTAATCGAGTTATCGGCTGAAGACCATGAGCTTCCTGTCCGGCTACAGTTCAATCCGGCGAGGGCTGTTTCCACAGCTGCCAAAGTGGATAAAGCTGCCATTGCCGCGCGACCATGTTTTCTGTGTAAGGACAACAGGCCTGCATCGCAAATCATCTATACCGGTTTTGAGGGATATGACACTTTGGTCAATCCTTTCCCGATATTTCCCAAACACTTCACGATAGCATGCAAGGAGCACCGTCACCAGGACACGGCGGACTTTCGAGAAATGGCGCGAATAGCAAAAGAATTGCCCGGTATGACGGTATTTTATAATGGCTCACAAGCCGGAGCATCAGCTCCCGACCATTTACATTTTCAAGCCGGCAACAAGGATTTCCTGCCTGTTTGCAGCTTGTTAGAGAAGGCACCGGGCAGCCTTATGTATGCCACCTCACAATTCAAGGCATATTACCCGGACACACTGCCGATAAGTGCCGTGCATTTCATCTCCGAAGAAGTGGACTCCGAAATGCTCATATGGATTAACACCTTGCTCCCGACAGATGATGAAACGCTGTTGCCCAATGCAGGTATGCGCAACTTGCTTATGTGGGTTGATGACAATGCCGCTTTACACACCTTGTTCATGCCCAGAGCCAAGCATCGTCCCGAATGCTATTATGCGGAAGACGGGTTTATGGTGAGCCCGGGTGCCGTTGATATGGCCGGGGTAATAATATTGCCGCGTCATGCTGACTTTGAGAAAATCAGCATGAACGACATACGTCATATATATGACGAGGTGAGCTTTGAGTATCGTGACACGGAGAGATTTCAAAGACTCATGCTGAGATGAATATGATATACGGAGAGCCGACAGTGCGTGTAGGATTGAGTGAAGAGGGCGGGTTCGGACTACATCCTCATGGCAGCTACGATATCAATGCAGCTGAAGATGTTGTGACATATACGCCGATGGAGCAGGATGCTTTCATGGAAGTGACCGGTATCCGCATAGGTCGCGGCTTTCATTGGGACAGTAAACGCACCATGCGTTATGGGGGCATCATTCAACTCATGCGTATCAAAGAGCGCACCTTGCTATTGAATATGCTTAAAGCGGAACAGTACTTGCAGTGCGTGGTGGGAAGCGAGATGCATCCGGATGCACCGACAGAGTTTGTTAAGGCACATGCCGTTATAGCTCGTTCATGGTTGTTGCGCATGATTACTTCAAAAAGAAAAGCTCTGCGCGAAATGTCCGTAAATCCGCTTATAACATGGACTGAGGCCGATGCGCATCAGTATTTTGACGTTTGTCCGGATGATCACTGTCAGCGATACCAAGGGTTGGATGCTATTACTCCAGGTTCAAAGGCTGCTGTCGAGGCCACACGCGGACTTATTCTCATTGATGAACAAAACGACATAGCTGACACACGATATTCAAAATGTTGCGGAGGCAAGACGGAACTGTTTTCCACCTGCTGGGCCGATAAAGATTATCCCTATTTGACAAGTATCAATGACCCATATTGTCATCCCGACAGGTTGGCATCCGCGCTGAAGGCTCATCCCTCATTGTTGAAAGACTATGATGCTGCCACTGATGAATATTATACGTGGGAACAAGAAGTGCCTGAAGCATTAATACGACACAACTTGAAAGAGCGATTTAATACTGATATTGGCAGCATTACAGACCTCAAGATAGTGAAGCAAGGTCCTTCAGGGCGTGTATATGAGTTGGAAATTGTGGGGACAACCGGGTCTGTAGTACTCGGCAAAGAATTATCAATAAGGCGTTTACTGTCAGAAACACATCTTTTATCATCTGCTTTCACGATAAAAAAGCGTTCAGGATTGTTTATACTAAGAGGACGCGGTTGGGGACATGGTGTCGGACTGTGCCAGATAGGTGCAGCCGTAATGGCTGTCGAAGGCAAGACATGCAGTGAGATACTTGACTTCTATTACCCGCATACGCGTCTGTCAAAAGTATACGAATAACAGCGATAAGAAAATGTATTTACCTGAAATAACGAATGATGTTTTTTACGCAGGCGTGGATGACTTCACCACACATCGGTTTGAGGGTCTGTGGGCATTGCCGTATGGCGTCAGCTACAACTCATATATAGTGCATGGTGAGAAGACTGCACTCATTGATGGCGTTGAGCTTAAAAAGCTCGAGGAGCTGCTGCGAGCAATCGATACGTCTGCCGTCAGCCCCGCCTATCTGATAGTCAATCATATGGAGCCTGACCATTCCGGCGCTATCCCCGGCCTTCTTGACCATTATCCCGAGCTGAAAATTGTCGGTAACGCCAAGACCGTGGATATGATAAAAGGGTTCTATCATGTGACGGATGACTCACGTTACATCATTGTAAAAGAGGGTGATACGCTCGACATCGGCAAAGGGCTGGTATTCAAATTCTTCCTCACACCGATGATACACTGGCCGGAGACAATGATGACATATCTTGAAAGCCGGGAGGTACTTTTCAGTGGTGATGCGTTCGGCACTTTCGGTGCACTCAATGGTGCTGTCCTTGATGATGATATAGCCGATACCAATCACTATTTTGATGAGATGTATCGCTACTATGCATGTATTGTGGCAAAATACGGGCGTTTCGTGCAGTTGGCACTAAATAAGCTCTCCGGGTTGCAAATCAGCAAGATATGCTCTACTCACGGACCTGTATGGGGCAAACTCGCGCCAAAGGTTGTCGAGGCATATACATCATTGGCCAATTCACAGACCAATCCGGGAGTGGTAATCGCCTATGGCTCAATGTATGGCAATACCGGGATGCTTGTCGATATGATAGCTCGCAAGTTGCATGAACACGGGGTGGAGACAGTTCACGTATATAACCTCACAAGCGCGGAACAGAGCAGGGTGTTGGCTGATATATGGAGGTATAATGGTCTGGTTCTGGCCTCTCCGACATACAACAATAATATCTTCCCGCCTGTGGAGTCTCTGCTAAAAGCGCTCGAAGTGCGCGAGCTGAAAAATCATGCGGTAGCGGTGGCAGGGTCATATGCATGGTCACCGGCAAGTATGCGACTGATGAAGGAGCGTTTCGAAGCAATGGGGTTGCCGGTTGTTGCCTCCTTGACTATGAAGTTGTCGCCCGATAACAATACCGAGGCTGCTGTCGAGGGACTTGCTGCCGAACTGGCAAAAAGCTTGTAACCGTTTGATTGTTACATGCATCATGCGTCTTGATGACGAGCCGGCAAAGAGCTGTTGATGGCTGAACGACAATCGGCCATCAGTCTCTTGGTGTTGAAGCCGCTCTCGCCCGGATATATCGGGTTATGTATGGTAATGGTGATTGTGCCGGGGGTGATATTATATGTATTACGCGACATGACATCAAAAGCGCCGTCAATAGTGATTGGCACTACCGGAGCGCCAAACTCGCCGGCTAACATGAAAGCACCGCGCTTGAAGGGCGACATGTGTCCGTCATGACTGCGTGTTCCCTCCGGGAAGATAACCAGCGACATGCCCTGATGCAGCATCACTTCGGCATCCTTTATTGTCTCCTTAATGCCGGCAACCGAGCTGTCATCGACAAACACATGTCCCACCACGCGACAGGTGAAACCGACCGCCGGCACCTTTTCAAGGCTCTTCTTCATCAACCATTTGAAGTTGTGCCCCAGATAGCCGTAAATTGCCCATATATCGAAAGCCCCTTGATGGTTGGCCACAAAGACGTATGATTGCTTCTTGTCGAGCAATTCGCGCCCCACAACTTTCACACGTACCAAGGCCAAAGCACACACGGCTCTTGACCATATCACAGGTGCCCAATATGCACCGCGTTTATGCCCGAACAGCAGTGTGAAAAGCAAGGAGAAGAAGCAGGCCAGCAGTGTTATCACTATCATCAGAGGTGCGGCTATAAGCCATTGATATATTCGATATATGTATTTCATTTCTTTTTGATATTTCAGTAGTTAAATTGACATTATGGGATTTAAATCAGGGCGAAGCGTGCACCGGGCAGGCGGCTCAGGATACCGTCAAAATCGAGCTCGCCAAGTGCGGTCATCACATCCTTGGCACTTATGCCGGTGGTCAGCACGATATTGTCAAGGGTCACCGGCTCCAACTGTGACTGCAGATACTTATAGATAATCTTGATGTCACCGGTATAATTGTCAAACAGTGAGGGTTGGGGAATCTCGGACTTATTGCCCTTTTTCTTGGTTTTGCTGACCGGCAGATCCCACTTCAAGGCTTCCGCCACCTGCTTCACATTAGTAACGGAGACAGCCAATTTGGCATTTATCATATTATTGCACCCTTCGGAGTTAATGTCGGAAGCCCGCCCCGGCAGAGCCAATACCGGGCGACACGACTCTCGAGCATGTGCGGCTGTGCTCAATGCGCCGCCGCGCGATTTGCTCTCTGCCACAAATACCGCCTGACTCAAACCGGATATTATCCTGTTACGCGCCAGAAAACGTGCTCGCAGTGGTGCAACATCGTGGGTATATTCGCTGATGACAGCACCACCGGACTTGATAAT
>N._stephensi_709_foregut__coassemble_539_pt1 | contig 13448 bp, 16 predicted proteins | sample N__stephensi_709_foregut__metabat2_high_PE_009 | metagenome-assembled genome bin N | reverse complement strand
TCAATTTATTGAACACACCTTAAGTAGATAACAATGAGCAAACAGCAAGATATGTCAGATATTCCCGGTAGCCCTCGCATGATGAGTTGGGAGAAACTCATCTCCAGCAAACGTCTCGGATTGGAGGAGTATCATGACCCGAAATCGCGGTCGCGCTCCGACTTTCAGCGCGACTATGACCGTATGATATTCTCATCGCCCTTTCGCCGACTGCAGAACAAGACACAGGTGTTCCCTCTGCCGGGGCATATCTTTGTACACAACCGCCTGACACACAGTCTGGAGGTGAGTTCAGTAGGGCGAAGCATGGCCAATGCCGTTGCCGAAGAGCTGCAAACGAAGTATGCCGATGCCCCTTGGGTGTCATTGTTGCACCATGTGGGCGACATCACGGCCACTGCATGTCTGTGTCATGATATGGGCAATCCACCCTTCGGACATTCGGGCGAGAAGGCGATTTCAACCTTCTTCAGCGAGCGCGAGGGGGTATATCTGCGCGAGTTGCTCACGCCTCAGGAGTGGAGCGACTTCACCCACTTCGAGGGTAACGCCAACTCATTGCGCTTGCTGACACATCAGTTTGCCGGACGTCGCCCCGGCGGCTTTGCCATGACATACTCCGCACTCGCCTCCATCGTCAAGTATCCGTATGACTCAATGCAGGCTACCGAGCCGGGAGGCAAGTTCGGCTTCTTCAAGTCGGAGCTTGACACATACCGCAAGATAGCTCATGAACTCGGTATCCCCGCTACTGACACTACGGCGACACGTTTCGTCAGACATCCGTTGGTATACATAGTGGAGGCTGCCGATGATATATGCTATCAGATTATGGATATAGAGGATGCACACAAGCTGAAGATCCTCTCACACGATGACACAATATCACTTCTGTCGGGCTTTATCGACCCGCCGCAGGTGTTGCAATGTCGAGCCAATATGAGCCGCGTAACCGACCCTAATGAGCAAGTGGCTTATTTGCGCTCTACAGCCATAGGGATACTCACCGAGAGCTGTTCGCGCACATTCTTGGACAATGAGGAGCGGATACTCAAAGGAGAATTGCGAGGGTCGCTCATTTCCAACCTCTCCGATGCGCATATTGCCAAAGCATATGCCGAGTGTACCAAAGCCGCCTACGCATACATCTATGCCGCGCCGGAGGTTGTGGATGTCGAGCTTGCCGGTCATCGTATTATCAACTCTTTGCTGCAGCGACTCATCGAAGCCGTAATGCGTCCGGATGACTATGCCTCACGCCTGTTGCTCAGCAAGGTTCCCTCGCAGTACGACACTAAAGCACCGACACTCTATGGGCGGCTGCAGAGCGTCCTGGACCATGTCAGCGCCATGACAGATGTTTACGCACTCGATTTGTTCCGCAAACTGAACGGTTCGAGCCTCCCGGCTGTTTAGGTGAGTTTGATTTGACCTCTTGCTACAAGTAAATTCGACTTATGAAGAAATATATATCAATAATACTGCTGTTGGTGGCGTGTCTGCCGGTGTTTGCCGATGATGCCGCCAAGATATACACTCCCTCGGATGTGCCTAATGTGCATCTGCAGGACGAGACACAATATGTCAGCGACCCGGCCTCTTTCATGAGTGAAGACGCCCGGAAACGTGCCAATGAGAAGCTGAAAATGCTCAATGACAGCACCACAGCCGAGGTGGCTATAGTCATACTGCCGAGCATCGGTGATGCCGACATCTTCGAGTTCTCACAACGGCTGGCTACCAAATGGGGTATCGGCAAGGCTGACAAGGACAATGGTATGCTCATCCTGTTTGATATGAACTCGCATCAGGTGCGCGTGCATCCCGGGCAAGGGCTCGAGGGTATATTCACGGACGTAGCGTGCAAACGGCTCATAACGGAGGTGATAGTGCCCCCTATGAAGACCGGCGACATCGATGATGCCGTTATTGACGTGGCAAGCAAGGTGTATAATGTGCTCACCGACCCGGATGCAGCCGCCGAGATACGCTCCGAACAGGACACGTCCTCCCAAGCCGGGACGGTCAACTTCTGGTATTTCATGCTGATACCCTTTATCGGCACTTTGTGGTATTATTCGCTTACTTGCAAGAAGTTATGGCGTCTGCGCGGCAAGTCTGACTATGAGAAAGCACGCGAGCTCAACGAGGGCGAGTCTGTGGTGATGGATGTGGTGATATGTATCGTCACATTGGGGCTGTGTGTGCCGGCAGTATTGATACGCCGACTGTGTGCGCATCATTATCGCAACAAGCCGCGCACATGTGATGTCTGCGGCACACGCATGAAGAAGCTCAATGAGCAAGAGGACAACAACTATCTTAGCGAGTCGCAAAACAAGGAGGAGGAACTCAACTCCGTGGACTATGACGTATGGCTTTGCCCCAAGTGCAACGCCACCGAGATATTCCCCTTCCCGGCACTGAATACCGAGTACACCTTGTGCCCGTATTGTGACACCAAAGCCATGACCATGTTGTATAAGAGAGTGGATCGTCCGGCCACAACAACGCGTCGCGGACGCGGCACACTCGTATATGAGTGCAAGCATTGCGGCAAGCGAGTGGAGAAGCCCTACACGATACCTATTGCGACAGCAGCGGCTGCCCCTATTATAATCGGAGGTATAGGTGGCCGTGGAGGTAACGGCGGTTTTGGCGGCGGGCCCTCGGGAGGCTCATTCGGCGGAGGCTCATTCGGTGGCGGAGGCTCCACCGGCTCATGGTAAGTATATTATAAGCGAGCAGTAAACGCAAATTCACTGCTCGCTTTGCTTTTCTATTATGGTGCGTTCAATTTATAGAACCCACCTTATAGGTGTGTCCGATTTATAGGACACACTTGTCGGGATTGATTACTTGTACAAGAAGCGTTTGATGGACTTCTTCGGAGTCTTGGCGAACTCTTCAGTTACGGCCTCAAAATCGGAGATGCGCTCATAGGCTGCCAGTGACTTGTTGACCTTCGTCTTTAGTCTGTCTAACAATACCGGTATCTTCTCCTCGCTCACACCACGCTCTCTCATTGTCTCCTTGTCGAGGAAGACGAGTGTCACCAACTTGCCGTTGCGGTCCACTACCAGACTCTCGCCTACAAAGGGGAGGGCATTGATGCGTGCCTCCAACTCTTCGGGGTAAATGTTCTGCCCGGTGGAGGACAGAATCATTGTCTTGCTGCGTCCGCGCAAGAAGAGAGTGCCGTCCGGCGTGCGTGTGCCCATATCTCCGGTGTGCAGCCACCCTTCATCGTCAATGGCCTCGGCGGTCGCTTTATCGTTCTTATAGTACCCCTTCATGACATTTTGGCCGCGAACAAGGATTTCGCCGGGAATACTCAGGGGGTCAGCACTGTCTATGCGTGTCTCCATAATGCGAGGCAGAGTCTGTCCGGCAGACCCGGGGATGTACTCTTTGGCATGAGTATAGCTGATGAGCGGACCACACTCTGTCATGCCGTAGCCCACAGTATACGGAAACTTGATGAAGCGCAAGAATTGCTCCGTATCGGCTCCCATGGCTGCGCCGCCGATTATCACCTGATTGATGCACCCGCCCATTGCATTCATGAGTTTGGAACGCAATTGTCGCTTCACGATAGCTCCTATCACGGGCATTGCCAACATGTTCTGCATCTTGGCAGTGGAGATAAGCGGCTCTATGCGTTTGCGATAAATCTTCTCAAACACCAAAGGCACGCTCAGCAGCAAGTTGGGCTTGACCTCGGCCAATGCTTTTAGCAGTATGGTAGGGGTAGGTGTCTTGCCCAATACGGTGATATGTGCACCGGCAGCCAAGGGCAGCAGCAGGTCGAATGTGCAGCCATAGGCGTGTGCCATGGGCAGAAATGTGAGTACGCGCGAACGCGGATAGTGCAGCTTCTTGCTGAGTCCGAAAACGACGTTGCCGGCGAGGTTCCAGCCGGTAAGCATCACACCCTTGGAGAAGCCGGTGGTGCCGGAGGTATAGTTGAGCACTATGACGTTGTCATTGTTGATTTGCGGATAATGTATATCGTCTGCGGTGAAGCCTTGCGGATACACTTGTGCAAACTTGTCGCCGAGCTCATCGAGGAGCTGCTGCACCTTCTTGTTGTCGCGTGCCTGATACAGCTCCGGGCGGCTCAATGACAATACCACCTCGACATGTTTCAGCTTCTTGAAGTTGAGCGACTTCCAATGCGCGTCGTCGCACATGAGCAGGCGGGACTCACTGTGGTTGATGATGTTGGTGGCATCTTCGGGTATGAAGTCGGGCAAGATGGGCACGGCAGTGGCACCATATGTAATTATGGCCATGAAAGCCTCAATCCACACGTCGGAGTCTTTGGCATAGATTGCAATTTTGTCTCCCTTTTGGAGGCCTAATTCTTCAAATAACACGTGGGCACGTGCCACATTGGCTGCAAGATGCAGGTAGCTCTTTGCTCCTTGACGACCATACAGCGACAATGCCGGCATCTCGGCATTCTTGCGAAAACTCTTCTCGTAAAGTTTGATAAAATTATCCGGGTATCTATACATGTAAGTCTATAGGATTTTCATTGTTTACACGGGGCAAAAGGGTGATTAAACACATGCCCCCTTTTTATATAACCATTTAGACGGCATAAAAGTTAGATGAGAGATGAAAAAAGACGCGGAAGCACGCGGACTTACCATTTAGACTATGCCATACCGCTTGAACAAATCCGGCCGTTCAAGTGTATTAAATAAAAACCGACAGCTGACAATTTTTTTCGAGCGTCGGTCATAATTTACCCACTAAAACTATATCGCCATGAAGACACTTTCTCATATTAGACACAAGGTGCTGGTCCTTTCAGCAGCCATATTTATTGCTATCGGAGTGACAGCTTGCGGACCCACACACAGCTATTGGGGCGTGGATCAAAGTTATCCGGTAGGCAATGGTCATGTATATTACGGTGCTCACGGAGGTGACGGCCCTAACTACAACAAAAAGGAGCATAAGAAGATGCGCAAGCAGCGTGAGAAGTACCTCAAAAAGCAACGCAAGCAACATGAGAAGAACCTCAAGAAGCAGCATAAACAACCACCAAAAGGACATCACCCTAAATGATAGACCGGCATGTCTGCAGCGAGTCTTGCAGCGAGTCCGGTACGCACTTGACAGATAATTTGTTGTTTAGATTTTATTTTGTCATAATTTTTGAGTAATTTTGTGCGTATAAATGCTTCTCAATTTTATACCTTAATATGGATAACTCAATCACTGTCAACGGCTTACGCTTTACTCCGTATTTGTCTGCTGCTGAGATAGACAAGCAGGTGCAGCGCGTAGCCGCTGAGATAAGACAGGATATGCAGGGCAAACGACCCCTGTATTTGTGTGTGCTCACCGGTGCTTTCATTTTTGCTTCTGACCTGATACGCGCTGTCGGCATCACTGACTCGTCAGTGGCCTTTGTGCGCTATGCCAGCTATGAGGGCACTTCTTCTACCGGCACCGTAAAGCAACTGATCGGTATAGGCAACGAGGTGGAAGGGCGCAATATCGTCATCATCGAAGACATAGTGGATACCGGCTTGACGGCTCAACGCATGATCGAGGACCTGAAAAAGCACAACCCCGCCTCAATCAAATTCGCCTCTCTGCTGCACAAACCGGATAGCTCAAAGACCGGTTATGTGCCCGACTATGTAGCCTTCTCCATCCCGCCAAAATTTATCATCGGTTACGGATTGGACTTGGACGGCAGTGCTCGCAACTTGCCCGACATTTATGTCCATGAAGACGACGAAGACTGAATAACCCATTCTAAATGTGACATAGAATAAAGATGTTAAACCTTGTAATTTTCGGTGCTCCGGGCAGTGGCAAAGGGACCCAAAGTGCCAAACTCATAGACGAATATTCTCTGTACCACATCTCCACCGGTGAAGTGTTACGTGCTGAAATAGCTTCCGGCTCCGAGCTCGGAAAGCTCGCTGACAGCTACATCTCCAAAGGTGAACTCATCCCCGATGACCTGATGATACGTATCCTCGATGACATCCTGGAGAAGCACCTCAAAGACCGCGAAGGAGTGGTGTTTGACGGCTTCCCTCGTACCATACCCCAGGCCGAAGCGCTCACCAAGCTGCTCGAAAAGCATGGCACCAAACTGCACGCCGTCATCGGTTTGGAAGTGCCCGAGCAAGAGCTTATAGACCGCATGATCAAGCGCGGCAAAGACACCGGACGTGCCGATGACACCCCCGAAACCATCAAGAACCGCCTCAAGGTATACCACAATCAGACCGCCCCGCTGCAGCAATACTACAAAGATGCGGGCAAATATATCCCCGTCAAGGGTAGCGGTGTGGTAGACGAAATCTTTGCCGACATAGCCGGCGGTATCCACTCATTCACCGGAGTAAAAGCGCGCACCCTCAAGTAAACCCCGACCCAAGCGGATAAGGGCAGTCAGTGCTGACTGTTTTCACAATAATACCCCCCGCGTATAAAGAAGTTGCTTTATACGTGGGGGGTATTATATTCGGCTACCGCAAGCGGCGACAATTATGGCTTATCACTCGCCCTCTTCGTCATCCAGCTTGTTGAGGTTCTCAATGTCCATGAAGCATGTCACGAATAGTCCGTTGTCGACACCTGTAGCGATAATTCCGTAGTCGCCGATAGTGTAAAATTGCAGACCTTCCGCCTCATGGTAGTCGGTGACGTTGTAGTTGAGGCGAATGAAAGCGGCAGCGTTGCTGATGTCCTCCTGAGGACCGGCCTCGCTGACGTCAAAGCCGAGGTTCACTTGATAGACATTGTCGGTTACCGGTGTCCAGCACACCTCTATCATAGCCGGCTGGCCATTGAAGTCGGCGTCGAAGAACATGGAGTAAGGTGTGTTCTCGGTGGTGTCAGTTGACGGCAAAATGTTTTCCTTGGCCAGTTCTTGAATAAAGGCCTCATGCGGGCCGTCCATCACCACGCCGAAGAAGTCGAAATGCTCAGCGCGAACAGTGAGCGACAAGGCTGCCCATAAGGTCAGTAATGTGAAGATTCTTTTCATGATACGAAATTTACAGTAGAGATTATACATATTTGAGAGGCCAAAACCGGCTTCATGCTTATCATAAGAGAGGGGAAACAAAACCCCTCCTATATAAATGACGATTAAATAGCGGATATTGTTCGGAGGGAGAAAAATAAAACCGCCGGGTTGTAGAAAAAGCTATCCCGGCGGTTTTTAGCTTGTCTGCCGGGCCTGATACCGGCGCTTACTACATCATTGTCGTTCCAATCTTTGTACGCTTTCAACTAATCATTATACTACCTAATTTGTGGGTTAGACACAAAAGCGTGCCACAATGTTTGGTTACAAAAGTGACAATTCTTTTAGCAAAAAGTATAGTCACTCATCAGTTTGGGGGTCTTTCCGACTCCCGTCGGTATCTATCGCCCCTTTGACAAGCCTTTACATAAGCAATAAATACTTATGTATTTTAGTGCAAATTTAATACATGAAATGTTAAAATGCAACTTTCTTATTGCAAATAGGAAAAAAAAGGCTAACTTTGCATCGAAAACAAAATTTTATCCCTTTGCTAATACCAAAATGAGCGCTCGAACAGAAAAATCTTCTATCCCATACCTGGACGAAATCGACATAAGGATGTTGGAAATCTTACAGAATGACGCGCGTATCACTTTGAAAGATTTAGCGGCCAAGGTTAATTTATCATCTACCCCATGTTACGAGCGCTGGAAGCGGTTGGAACGTTTCGGTTACATATCGCGTTACATCACGTTGCTCGATCCTGAAAAGATGCGACGTGGTTTTACTGTCTTTTGTTCGGTAAAGCTGCGTAAACTCGCGCATAATGTCGTGGAGGACTTCATGGCTACAATAAAAAATATACCCGAGGTGTCCGAATGTTATCAAATTTCAGGTAAGTCTGACTATCTGCTCAAGATACAGGCCCCGGATATGCAGTACTACAAGCATTTTATTGTCAATGTGCTTAGTTATGTCGACTCTATCGGTACGATTGACTCATCTTTCGTCATGGATACCGTAAAACACTCGTATGACATTCTGCACTCTTCGCCACAAGTAGAGTGACAAATATCCGATAGAGAGCAAGCAAGAGCATCAAAACAGCACTATGTAATTGACATTTTGCCGGTTTGATGCTCTTCTTTGCGTTGGTGGCGGACGTTGTCAGTAGTCGATACGGGGTGTAATACGTATCATATGGGAGGCATCGAACGCTTTGTCGCGACCACCTTCGGCTGCCTTATCGGTGTACAATGTGAAGCAAAACTCATCTTCAGCTTCATTACCCTTCGATAACATCCGGTATAGCCGCCGGCTCTCGCTCTCATTCAGGGTCAGCGGTGTAAGTATGATGTTGGCTGCGCTATCCGATATTTCTGCTCTCAGTGTGGGGAATGATGCAGATATGATGTCATCAGACAAGCCCTTGAACTCGTCGCTTACAACCTTCAGGCGCACGAATGCTTTCCACTTCTCTTGCGCCGGCTCACCGCGGTCCGTCATCCATGTCTCCTTTGGGTCATCCACTTCAAGGTTCAATATCGGTGGGTCTTGCTTAATCTCCATGGTATAGGCGGTGCCTTGATTAACTATCTGAATAGCAGAGGCGCACTGCTCTATAGCCATGGTGTCTTCACCACCGAGGGTGGTGTCAGTGCCGATATCTTTGGATCTGTTGCCGGTGCTGCAGGCTGCACACAAGCATGTCATACAGACAATGGTGAGCTGACGCATACTATGGGTTATAGCGATCCTTGTCGTAGAAGTCAAGTATCTCATAGTAGGCGTTTTTGGCTTCTACGGCGCGTGAGTCGGGGTTCAAGCGGATGGCCTCATTGAGGTCATTGATAGCCTGTGCGCGCTCATTCTTCTTCCAGTAGAGCATAGCGCGTTCTATGTATGGGTCATCAGATGCCTCCGGGTCAGCTGTTATAAGCTCGGTGTATGCGGCGATGGCATCATCGACATTGAGTGTCTGCTCGTAAGCAGCCTTAATTTCTTCAATAGTTTTCATGCTTGTGAAAGTTATATATCACCATTCAAAAAGTGAGCGTTCAAAAAAGCTTGGCGCGTACTTGCAGATTGTCCAGGGCGAAGTATGCGGGAGTGTTCATGCCCCATTCGCCGGTGTCTGAACTGCGCATGGTGAAGTAGAGGGTTGTGATTTCGCCCAGACCTTGAAGATTCCATTGTGTCCACTCATTGAGGTATTTAGAGTCTTCGGCCAGGTAAATGTCAGTTGTCAGCTCATTGCCGTCAGCCTTGACACCATGTGCTGTGAGCACCAGATAGTCGCTGTCGGTGAACTTCTTGGAGAAAGCGTTGCCGTCGCGCATAGTGTAGTATGCGTAGGCGGTGTTTTGAACATATACATAGACAGGTGAGAAAGAGGTCTTCTCACTTGTGAGGCTTTTTTGATATGTTATGCGGCAAGAGCGGCTGTCTACCGGGGTGGTTTCATTCTCTTGATTGTTCCAGAAAGCGACTATGTATGGAGTGCCGGAACCGCTCAGACCGCCGCCGGTCATGATTTGGAACTGGTGGTCAAGCCAGTTGGTCTGTACCTCGGTAGAGCTTACGCGAGCCGGTGTGAAACCATTCCATACGAGTCCCCAAGGGCCTATCTCGCCGTCATGGCTGAACACCATGTATTGGCTTTGGAACATATTGTTGGTGCTGACACCCTCCCATACGCCGTCTGTGCCGTATGCGATTTCGGTCTGATTGAGTTGGACGGTGAGGTTGACATCATCATCGTCATCGGAGCATGAAGATACAAAGAGAGGGAGCGCGGCGATAGCCAAGTAGAGTAGTTTTTTCATTGAATCTGTTTTATGTGTTGTTAAGCAAAGTGTTATAGCCTATAGTCTATAGTGTATAGGTAATAAACGGATTACCACAATTCGATATTCTCGGCTTGTATGGGGTAGCCGGTGAATGTGCTTGCCAGCTCGTTGAACTTGTCGGCGTTCTCGGTGGTGAGGAAGTCGATGGTTCCCCCTTTGCTGATACGCTGATACATGTCGGGGTGACGGTGCATATAGTCGGCCAAACTTCGGCCCACAAGTTCACCTTGACTCAAAAGGGTGACACCCTTGGGCAAGTATAGACGTATCTTATCGGCCAACAACGGGTAGTGAGTGCACCCGAGAATGACGGTATCGATATCCGGGTCGGCGTCAAAGAGCTCGTCTATATATTTCTTAACAAAATAATCAGCTCCGGGTTTATCACTTTCACGATTTTCGACCAGCGGCACCCACATAGGGGCAGCTTTCTCCACGACGGTAAGCTCCGGCGAGAGGTTGCCTATCTCGATGCGGTATGAGTGCGAGGCTATTGTGCCGGGAGTGGCGAGCACACCGATGTGGCCGGTGCGACTTATGCCGGGAAGCACCTCCACGGTGGGTCTGATAACACCCAACACACGCCTATCGGGCCATGGGAAGTGTGGCAAGTCTTGCTGCTGTATGGTGCGCAGAGCCTTTGCCGAGGCAGTATTGCACGCCAGGATAACGAGTGGACAATTACGCTTGAACAGATGATGAACTGCCTGAAATGTATACTCATATACCAGGTCGAAAGAGCGTGTGCCATAGGGGGCACGCGCATTGTCGCCCAAATAGAGGTAATCACATTCGGGGAGTGCATCGCGCAATCCTTTGAGGATAGTCAGTCCGCCATATCCGGAGTCAAAAACTCCGATGGGCGCGTAATTTGAAGCCTGTTCTGCCATACATCGAAGGTGGGTTATATACATTGAAGGTGGGTTCTATAAATAGAGCGCACCGAATAATATTAACATTAATAGTGGGTGCTTTATCTAAACCCACCTGAAAAAATAATGCCGGGACGTATCTGTGTTTTACGTCCCGGTATGAGTGCAGAGCCTTATTTCGTGCTCTATGATATAATGACTGCCGAGCAATCTGTCGGTTAAGGTATGACTGCGGGCAACCTTGAATGACTTGGGTATTTTACTTGATACCGAGACGCGCTTTCACCTGGGCGGTGATGTCCTCAGCCGGAGCACCATAGTATAGGTATGCGGCAACCTCTTGGATGATGGTGAAGTTACCCTCCTTGCCGACGCTCTGGATAGCTTGTTGCACATTGCTTATGATGGGACTCATGATCTCATTCTGCTGCTTTTGCAGATCTTGCTGAGCCATCTGCTCGAACTCTTGAAGCTTTGCTGTGAAGTCATCAAGCTCTTTTGCACGACGCTCTTTGACTGCTTGAGGGGTGGAAGCGTCACTGCTGAGAGTCTGGAACTCTTCGTACTTCTTGGCGAACTCTGTACGCAAGTTGGCATACTCTGTGTCATACTTCTGAGCGATGCTCTCGATTTTTGTCTGCGCCTCCTTGTAAGAGGGGAGGTCGGTGATAATGCTCTGTGTGTCAACGACACCGATTTTTATTGTCTGAGCAGAGGCCAACATGGGTATTGCCACCATGAGGGCAATAAGAATTTTTTTAATCATTGATATATAATGTATTATTGTTAATTCGATTTGACGGCCGGCGGCATGAAAGCCCGAGTCAGCTCCGAGCATGTCTGCCGGTTGGCATGTGCAAAATTAGCTTATTTATTTGGAATAGCCTAACTTGGTGAGTACTTCGTTGCTGATGTCGATACGTGGTGAAGCGAAAACGATGCTTTGTGAGGATGCACGGTCAAAAATCACTTGATAGCCCTTCTCTTCGCTCACCTTCTTGACGGCGTTGTATACCTCTTCTTGAATGGGCTTCATGAGGCTTTGGCGCTTCTTGTACAGCTCTCCTTCCGGGCCGAAGTATTTATATTTGAGGTCAGTAACTTCCTTCTCCTTTGCCACGATTTCGTCTTCACGCTTTTTGCGCTGATCTTCAGTGAGGAAGACGCGCTCGCTCTGATAGTTCTTATACATGGTTTCGGCCTCCTTGCTGAGCTCGGATACCTCCTTCTCCCAACGCAAAGACACCTGATTGAGCTGCTCGTTGGCCATCTCGTATGCCGGGACATTGCGCAAGATGTATTCCATATCCACGAGAGCAAACTTCTGTGCGTTGGCCGCAAAAGCGCCGGCTGCACATATAAGAAGTGTTAATATCAGCTTTTTCATAACAATGAGTTTTTCGTTTTTGATTAAAAAAGGGTCTTTCGGTTTAACGCCCTTAAGGTTAAAATTGTTTAATCACCGCTGCACGCTCTGACCTTGCCGCTCCATTTTGAAGCCGGGTGTCATCAGAACTCTTGTCCGAGGATGAAGTGGAAGTGGCTGCCACCCTTGGTGCCGTTGACATAGTCAAAGCCGTAAGCCCAGTCGATACCCATGAAGCCAATCATGGGGAGATAGATGCGCAGACCGGCACCGGCAGAGCGTTTCAGATTGAAGGGAGAGAAGTCTTTGACAGATGTCCAAGCGTTACCGGCTTCGACAAAGGCGATGGCATATATTGTAGTTGAGGGCTGCAGCATGAGGGGGAAGTGCAGCTCAAAGGTCATACGTGCGTAGGCGTATCCCTCTTTGCCCCATGGTGTGAACTGTCCATTCTCATAACCGCGCATGGCCACAGTCTCGGTAGCGTAAGTGTATCCGCCGGTCATGCCGTCACCACCGAAGTAGTATGTCTCGAAGGGTGTCTTAAGATACTTGTTGTAGCTGCCTATAAGGCCGAAGTCGGCACGGCTCATGAATACCAATGTGTAGTTGCCGTTCGGATCGGTGAGCGGAGTGAATGTCTTGGCCTTGAAGCGCAGCTTCCAGTACTCTATCCATCGATACATCTCCTTCTTGGCTGCTGAGGAGTTCTGCTCTGTGGCTTCCTCGTACAGCTTGGCCCAGTTCTTCTTGCGGAACGTGCTCCATGGGGGAGTGAGCTGCAGCCCGATAGTAAAGGTGGAGCCGCGACGTGTGTATATCGGGTTGTCGATAGATGAGCGTGACAAGTCCAGACTGAGTGTCAGTGAGTTGGATGTGCCATCGTTCATGTAGTAGAGGTATTCCCAATTCTTGAGGTAATACCACTGATATTGCAGTGTGGCATTGAACTGGAAGTAGTCGTCGGGCCAGCTGAGGCGCTTGCCGGTACCCACAGCGATGGCTGCCATTTGGAGCACCTTGTTGGGGTCGTATGCGTTCTGATATGAGTAGTTATAGTAGCCGGAGTTATATCCGTAGTTGTAGCCGTACAGGTTGGAGAGATATGCATTGCTCCAGTTGTCGTTGAAGTATGATGAGTTGACACCCGTCTGGCGTGAGTAGTAGGCACTCACCTGCAGTGAGTTGGGACGCTTGCCGCCGAACCACGGGTCGAGGAATGATACCGAGTAGCTCTGATAATATTTGGCATTCGTCTGTGCCGAGATGGTGAATGTCTGACCCTCACCTTGCGGGATGATGCCTCGATATGTCGAGGGGTGCAGGAGGTTCTTCATCGAGAAGTTGGTGAA
>N._stephensi_709_foregut__coassemble_526_pt1 | contig 13697 bp, 11 predicted proteins | sample N__stephensi_709_foregut__metabat2_high_PE_009 | metagenome-assembled genome bin N | reverse complement strand
ATAATTATCATATGGCTCCGAGGCAGCTGGTTATACGACACATTTGCTGTAAGAACAGATTAAGAATACAATCTTTTACCAAAAAATAATTTAATATGCGAAAAAAACTACGAAAATTGATTCGCGGTGTCGCCGGGAGCTTGGCTCTCGCGTCGGCCGTTTTCGCTCCGTGGCATTCGGCTTCCGCTGACCTGCTGCTCAACGAAAACTTCAACTATACCGTGGGTGACCTGTACAATGCTGACGGGCCGTGGTACAAGATGGGTTCAAACACCGACTTCCCCATTCAAGTATCCGAAGGTTCGTTGACTTATCAAGGCTACCAAGATGATGTCATCGGCAACAAAGTAGCCCTCTCGGGAGGCACAAAATCTCAAAGCCTGTGGCGTGCCTTTGATGAGGACGTAAAAGTCAAGGAGGGAGCCATGTATGTCTCATTCTTGATGAACGTCACTGAAATGGTGGGCAGCAATGACACTTGGTCTTTCAATATCTTTGCTCAGTCTAAAGCCGGACTGGGAGATGGCAAAACTTGTACTGAAATGGCCAAGATGTTTATTGTCCCCGGCACTGACGCCACTTCACAGTTCAAACTTGCCATTTCTCGTAATGGTGCGTTAGCTAAAGCCCGCAAGGGTACCGTGGACTATAACATCGGCGAGACTTATCTGGTGGTTATCGAATATTCTTTCGTTGAAGGCTCCACCAACGATGAGATCAGACTGTGGGTCAACCCGGCGACTGACCTGGCTTTAGCCCCGGAAGAAACGCTTAAAAACGATCAGGACTCAGAGTCTACCAGTAACGAGGCTTCAACCAGTTATGGCGGCCTTATGGGTATCGAGTTCCATCAGTCAACAAGTGCAACAAAATTGGCCAAAGTAGACTTTGACGCTATCCGTGTGGCTACTGCATGGGCTGACCTGTTCCCGGCAAAGGGTGATGAGTCAGTGCCGAGCATCACATTGGGTTCAAGCGTAATAGAGCTCGAGCGTGCTTATGCCGGCACAACAGTTGTCTCTGACAGAGCATGGGTCAATGTGGTTGGTACTGACCTCAAGGGCGACATCACGGTCACCCTGCCCGAGGGTATCACCGCTGCCACAACTACCATCGCCGCCGATGAAGCTACTGCAAGCAACCCGTATCACTATGCGTTCACCGTGACTGCTCCCGAGACCGGCACTGAATACTCAAAGGAAATCGTGTTCAGCTCCGAAGGTGCCGAGGATGTAACCCTCACCGTCACCGGTGAAATCGTCCCCGTAATCAATATCAGCAGCGCTGCCGAAATCAATGCAAAAATCGGCACCGGCTCTGACTATGAGAATACATACAGGTATACCGGTCATGCCGTCGTGACTTATATCGAAGATATCAGCACAAGCTATTCAGCCGAGTTCAACATCTACGCTCAAGATGAAACCGGCGGTATCTGCATCAATACAGCTTACACATACGCTGACCTGTGCCCCGTGGCTGTGGGCAACGAAATCACCGACATCATGTTCTTATATGATGAGGAGATGCTCGACAAGCCGGTTATAGCAGCCTTCCCGACCAATGCTGACGGCTCTTTCGTCACCGTCACCGCTACCGGCAAGACTGTTGAGCCCGCCGAGTGCGATGCAAACGCCATGGCTACCGATGCCGACGTGCGCAAGGCTAACCTCTATAAGCTCTATACCGTTAAGGGTGTGAGCCTGAAAGATGCTTCCGGCAACTTTGAGGCCGGCACCAGCTACGTCATCACCGATGGTGAGAACGAAGCCGCAATGCGCGTATTCGCCGCTTCAAATGTAAACGGCAGCGAAATGCCCGCCGGCAAATTTGACCTCACCGGTATCTCCACATCAGCCGGCACATTCATCCTGATGCCTCGCAGCACCGAGGATATAGTTGACACTGCTTCAGCTCCCTCAATCGAGGTTAGCCGCGAGTCTGTCTTCAGCTTCGCCAACAGTGCCGCTCCCATCAATGAGAAGACAGCCATCTTCAAGTATACCGTCGTGGCTGAGAATCTTCCCGATGAGCTTCCCGTACAGCTCACCGGTCAGAATACTAATCAGTTCAGTGTAGAGCCGAGTGCTATCCCGGCCGGCTCCGGCACAACTGTTGTCACCGTATACTTTGAGCCTACAGCTGTCGGCAGAGTTACCAACTGTATGTTGTTCATCAACGCTGATGCCGTAAACTCCGAGCTTAACTATACCAACTCTCTGGGTACTTGCACCGCATACGACCCCGACAATCTGCCCACTATCACCATTGAGCCGTCAATTATCGAGCTCGTTTGCGCTCCCGGCAATACAGTCAAGGGTACAGCCGTTCTCAATGCAGAGAATGCCTTCGACTATATCACCGCAACACGCTCCAACACAGGCAGCAATGGTGGCCTGACTATCAACAATACTTATATTGCAGCCAATGCAAAGGATGTCAAGCTCGAAGTGACTTTCGCACCTACAGCAGAGGGCGAGTTCACCGAGACTTGGACATACAACACCACTATGGGTATACCGGCCACACTGACAGTCAAAGCCAAGTGTTCCGGCAGCATTGAAGATCAACCTGTTGAGGGTAACGAAGATATCACTATCGACTGGGACAATGCGTATGCTCTGTATACACAAGACTTCAATCTGGTAGAGTCCAACAAGCCGCTTCAGACAATCGGCTGGAGCAACGTTGCCGTTGAGGGCAAGCGCGCATGGTGGGGCTATATCGATGGTACCGGTTTGAGCTGTGCCAAGGTTACAGCTTATGACTCTGCTATCGCACCCGGTGAGGGTTCATTGATGGTTGCCGAGCTCGTGTCTCCCGCACTCGACTATGCTAATGCCGAGTATAAGAACCTGAAGTTCCGCCTCATGGGTCAATACCTGACCGAAGACTCCGGCGATGTGCTTTCAGTACTGATGATTGACCCCAATGGTGATGCTTATCAGCTTGGCGGTTTCGACATCCCGACTACCTCAGATGAGGCCGGTGAGTGGATTGAGTATGATGTTGACATGTCCGTAATCGAGGATATGCCCGAGAAGTTTGCCATCGCATTCATGTTCTCCGGCAAGCGTGGTCGCGACAACTCCACAACATACTACATCGACGACTTCAAGTGGGGCGAACAAGGTGTCGGCGTTAAGTCCATCGGCTTCGGTGCTTCTGACATCACACCCGACGCAGACGGCTACTACAACGTATATAACTCAGCCGGTATCCGTGTACTGCGCACTCGTCAGGCATCTGACCTGAACACACTTGCTCCCGGCTTGTACATCACTAATGGTCGCAAATTCATCCGTAAGTAACAATTCGGATTTACTTAAATTTGTCATGAACGACAGCCGCCCACTCGAAAGTGGACGGCTGTTTTTTTGATCTGACCGGGGCAACACGAGGTCACCGGGTGAGAGGAAGTATGTGTGGATGAATGTGTGTTGAAGGATGTATGAGAGAGGGGGTTAGTGGGCTTCGAGCCAGTTGCTGCCGGTGCCTATTGAGGCGTTGAGGTTGACACGGCCGTTGTAGGCGGCTTGCATTTGTCGGGCTACAAGCTCTTGCATCACGGGGAGCTCGTCGGGGATTACGGTGAAGTTGAGTTCGTCGTGCACCTGCATGGTCATGACGCTCTTCAGGCCTCGCTGACGCATTTCGGCGTGGATGCGCACCATGGCAATCTTGATGATGTCGGCGGCAGACCCCTGTATGGGGGCGTTGATGGCATTTCGCTCGGCATATCCGCGTACTACGGCGTTGCGGCTGTTGATGTCGGCGAGCTTGCGTCGGCGGCCACATATGGTGGTGACATAGCCGAGCTGACGCGCCTTCTCAATGCTGTGATCCATGTACTGACGTATTGTGGGGAAAGTGGCGAAGTATCCGTCAATGAGTTCTTTGGCCTCATAACGGGGGATGTTTAGCCGGTTGGCCAGACCGAAAGCTGATATGCCGTAGAGGATGCCGAAATTTGCCGTTTTCGCTTTGCGACGCTGCTCGGGCGTGACGTCTTGCAGGTTTTCGTGGTAAATTTTGGCAGCGGTGATGGCATGTATGTCTTTGTCATGTCGGAAAGCATCGAGCATGTCTTGGTCATTGGCAAAGTCGGCCACGAGCCGCAACTCTATCTGGCTGTAGTCGGCTGATAGGAACAGTTGTCCGGGTTCGGGTATGAATGCGCGGCGTATCTCACGACCCAGCCGGTCGCGTATGGGGATATTTTGCAGATTAGGGTCAGACGAGGAGATGCGCCCGGTGGCGGTGACAGTCTGATTGTATGTGGTGTGAATCTTGCCGGTGGCGGGGTTGATACATTGCGGCAAGGCTATGAGGTATGTGCTCAGCAGCTTCTTTATCTGTCGGTATTCCAGTATCTTGGCCACAATGGGGTGAGCGGAGACGAGCTTCTCGAGCACCTCCTCGGAGGTGGAGTATTGCCCCGTTTTTGTTGTCTTTGCCTTGGGGTCGAGAGCGAGTTTGTCAAATAGTATTTCGCCCACCTTGGCCGGTGAGCCGACATTGAATTCAACGCCGGCGAGGGTGTGGATTTCGCTTTGCAGCTTGTCTAACGCCTCTTGCATACTGACGGCGGCACTATTGAGGGCTTGCAGGTCAACACGTACCCCGGCGCGCTCCATGTCGCCGAGCACGATGGCCAGCGGCAGCTCGATGTCATCAAGCAGAGAGGTGAGCTGTTCGCGCTCAATATGCCCCTTCAGCAGCGGGTACAAGCCGAGAATGGCGGCGGCTCGCGGTGCTGCCCAATCGGCCATTCTGTCCGTGGCTATGGAGGTGAGCTTGAGCCGTTTTGCACCTTTGCCGACGAGCGACTCAAGGTCGTCAAGATGCTGATGCAGATAGTTGTCAGTCAGTATCTCGAGGTTGTGCTGCATCTCCGGTTCAAGGACATAGTGCGCAAGGGGGATGTCATAATAATTAGCCGGGATAATGTCTCTGTCGTGAAGCAAATTCTGCAAGATGACGTAGTCGCGCTTGATGTCGGTCGAAATGGTTTTGATATTGACATCTTCCATCAAGTCGGCCAATAAATCCGCACCCCCTTTGCTCTCTTTGGTGACATAAAAAGCAGTGTCGGGGGAGACTGCTATGACCCATCCACAGAGTATGGCGGAGATGTCGCCGGAGCCGTCGGCAATGGTGAGCTGAGCGTATTCACCGGCACGGCGAATGGCGTCTTCAAGCTCTGTTGCAGAGGGGTTTATGATGATTTTGAGCGGCTTTTTATCCGGTATTATGACGGGTGGCAATGTGTCATTCTCATTGTCAAAATCGAAGAGGGAGCCTTGCAAGGAGGCAGTGGCTGGAGCAGCCGGTGTTGAGGCTGCCAATGAGGGATTTTCCTTGTTGATGCGGTCAATCACGCGCTTCTCGAGGGTGCGGAATTCGAGCTCGCGGAAAATCTTGATCAGCTTCTCCTTATCCTCCGGCTGACGGGTGAGCGAGAGAGCGGTGCGGCCCAGAGGTACATCGGTCTTGATTGTGGCGAGGAATTTGGAGAAGACTATCTGCTCGGCATTCTCCTCGACATTCTTCTTGACGGCGCCTTTCAGCTTGTCAGTGTTGGCGATGAGGCTTTCGACACTTCCGTATTTGGTTACCAGGTCTTTAGCTCTGACCTCGCCGATGCCGGGGCAGCCGGGGATGTTGTCGGCCTTGTCACCACGCAGGGCGAGAATGTCGATTACTTGCAAGGGGTTGTTGATGCCGAAAATCTGACAGATCTCTTCCGGGCCGCATATTTCGACGTCATTCCCTTTTTTGCCCGGCTTGTATTGGAACACATGTGGATTGACGAGCTGCCCGAAGTCCTTGTCGGGGGATACCATAAATGTTGTCAGCCCCTCGTTGGCAGCCATGACGGACATGGAGCCGATGACATCGTCGGCCTCATAGCCGGGCACTTCGATTATGGGGATGTTATAAGCCTCGATAATCTGCTTGATATATGGTATTGCGAGCTTAATGTCTTCGGGCGTGGCCTCTCTCTCCCCTTTGTAGTCCTCATATGCCTGATGTCTGAAGGTGGGACCCGGGGGGTCAAAGCATACGGCAATATGGGTGGGCTTCTCGGTGCGTAACAGCTCTTCGAGGGTGTTCACGAAGCCGAAAATTGCGGAGGTGTTGAAACCTTTGGATGTGGTGCGCGGCATCCTTATGAGCGCGTAATATGCTCTGAAGATGAGTGCGTAAGCGTCAAGCAGAAAGAGTCTTTGAGGTGTCTTTTCGTCCATAATCTCAATATTAAGGTGTGTTCGATAAGGGAACGCACCGGGGTAGCCGGAGAGAGATTGAATGTCAAAATTAATAAAATTATTCCGAAAACCAAAAATTTTTATTAACTTTGCGCTGTTTTTGGAGCATGCAAATTTCATTTAAGGACATAGCAGAGGCGCTGAAGCCCGAGATTGCGAGCCTGAACGATAATATACGTCGGGCTCTGCACTCTGATGACACGCCGTTGATGAACGAGATAGTGTGCCGGTACTTGCAGACCAAGGGGAAGCAGGTACGTCCTGTCATGGTGATGCTCAGCGCGCGCCTGTTCGGTGATGTGGATGAGCGTGTCATTCATGCCGCTACCGCGCTGGAACTGCTTCACAATGCCTCCCTGATACATGATGATGTCGTGGATGAGACGAAGAAGCGCCGCGGCCGTGACACGGTGAATGCTATTTGGGACAATCACATCGCGGTGCTTGTGGGCGACTTCTTTGTGTCCGCTGCCCTTGCGGAGGCGGTGAGCACTAATCTGTTGCCGGTGGTGAGGTCGCTGTCGGCTTTGGGTAAGGAGCTGTCACAAGGCGAGATACATCAGATCTGCAATGCTCGCGGCCATAGCTTCGATACAAGAGACTATTTTACCGCAATCCACAAGAAGACAGCATCACTGTTCATGCATTGTGCGCTCGTGGGAGCCGAGTCATGCGGTGTGAGCGGGACGGATGCGGAGCCGCTGCTCAAGTTTGCGGAGAAGTTGGGACTATGCTTCCAGATACGCGATGATATATTTGACTATTTTCCGTCGGGAGTGACGGGGAAGCCGTCGGGCAATGACTTGCGCGAGAACAAGGTGACGCTGCCGCTGTTGCTTGCTCTGCAAAATGTGCCGGAGAGTGTTGCTGACGAGAAGAAAGAGCTGTTGCGCAATGACTTGCCAAATGAGCAGCAAATACGCGAGCTCATCGAATTCACCCATGCCAACGGCGGCATCGAGGGTGCTTACGCCGTCATGGAGCAGTTGCACGCCGAGGCGATACCTCTGCTGGATGTGTATGCTCCCGGTGAGGCGCGTGATATGTTGCAAGCCCTCTTCGCGTTCATTATTTCGCGCGATAAGTAAACCATCGGAATTCACCTGAAGCAGCTATGGGGAAGCGTCATGAACAGTTAATGCCATATCTTGAGGCCGGACGTGTGGAAGCCGGATGTGACGAGGCGGGACGCGGATGTCTTGCCGGCCCGGTGGCGTGTGCTGCGGTAATCCTGCCGGAAGGGTTCGCACATCCTCTGCTGACGGACTCGAAGAAGCTGAGTGAGTCACAGCGCAATCTGCTGCGCCCTATTATTGAGCGCGAGGCCGTGGCGTGGTGTGTGGTGATGATTTCGGCTGCGGAGATTGATGAGATAAATATACTGAATGCGTCTATCAAGGGTATGCAGGAGGCGGTGAGCGGGCTGAAGACCCGGCCGGAGCATATCCTCGTTGACGGCAATCGCTTCAAGCCTCACCCGCTGGGGATACCACACACGACAATCGTGCATGGCGATGCTCTATATGCGTCGATAGCGGCAGCAAGCATATTGGCCAAGACGCATCGAGATGAGTATATGGAGAAGCTGTCAGCCGAATATCCGATGTATGACTGGCAGACCAATAAGGCATACCCGACAGCCGCACATCGTGCCGCGATAGCCAAGTTCGGCCCGTGCCCATATCACAGAAAGAGCTTCCGACTCCTCCCCGCCGATAACCGGTAATCCCTCCTACTTACCACAAAAAATAGATGTATCGCGTCGATACATCTATTTTTTTGTGTATTCGAGGGTAGAAGAGTGTAAAGGAAGCGTTTGAGAATTAATTGATTAGTAAAATACTTGAAAAATAATTAAGCCTAAATTTGGAATAATAAGTTTTTAGTTGTATATTTGCACTTGAAAAATCAATTAAAAGACGTGATTATTATGAGAATGACAGCTGAAAACTATAATGCGGAGGTAGGGCATTGTCCGGGAGCGAGGGAGCGTGTATGTACGCGATGTGTGAGGTATGCGCTGTATGATGTATGGAGAAAGTTGCCGATGTCGAGTGCTGAGTCTGTGATAATGTTCGCGCCAAAGGCGACGCGTGAGGGGTGTCCTAACAGCATACCTATAACCAAGCAACCGGTGTCTGACGTGCCTCACAGACGAGGTTGCCGCAAAGCTGATGAGCAAAATTTTATCGGTAAGCAAGGGAGTAAATAACAAGGTGTGTATCCATTGATAATCAATTGGTTGTAATCGATTATCTTGTGGATGCGGTTGCATATCAGGCGGTTACGATCAATTATTAAGCAGTTGAAAACAAAAAATCGACAATTATGAACAATAAACTGAAGCCGGTGAAGATAGTTTTTGATATACCGGAGTTGCTTGAGCGTGTACGGGCAGAGATAGCATGGCTCAATTTAGGCTTGTCACCAAATCTCGACCGCGATGAGCCGCAAATAGCGTGGCGTGAGTATAATGACTGTGAGAGGATAGATGTCGAGGCAAGAGAGCTGATATCTGACCTCGCCGGGAAGCTGTCGGCGTGGAATGCGGAGGTGAACACGGAGGATGCGGATATAAGTATTATCCTTTATGTGTTGAACAATTCAGTAAAGGCACTTGCTTCAATTGAGGCACATTTGGCGAGGTATCTGAAATGTCGTCTGCTTGCGCGTAAGCTTGAGATGTCGGTGGCCTGTACCGGCTGTGCGCGAGTGCATTATGAGCAACTCATGGAGCAGTCTGCCACACTGCTGAACGATGTCTATGAGATATTGTGTCTGACAGAGTATTAATCAAAAATAAATCAGGGGATTATGAAAATATTAAAAGTGCCGGAGAGGACACGCTTTATCGGTGCCGTTGCGATGCTTGCTTTAGGGTCGGCCTTGCTGATAGCGGCCTTTATTTTGCCACCGCCCGGGGAGATACATTCGTCAGTCTTAGTGGCGTTTGGTGAGACAATGACATTTGCCGGAGCTCTTTTGGGCATCGACTGGACTTACAGAAAAAAGCCTTAAGGATGAGACGAATAGACAAGATTATAATTCATTGCAGTGCAACGGAGGGAGGGCGCGATTTTCATGCGTCGGATATCGACATGTGGCATCGTGCACGTGGCTTTAAATGTATTGGTTATCACTATGTTGTCACCCTTGACGGTGAAATAGAGGCCGGGCGCTCCGAGACCGAAATCGGAGCACATTGCCTCGGGCAGAATGCCAACTCTATCGGCATCTGCTATATCGGCGGTCTGAGGGCCGGTGAGCCATATGATACACGTACCGCAGCTCAACGAGAAGCGCTCAAACTGTTGGTAAATAAACTGATGCGCCGTTATCCCGGAGCTACGATACATGGTCACAAGGAGTTTGCCAACAAGGCATGTCCCTGCTTTGATATAGCGGAGTTAGTATGAATAATTTAACCTCAAAATCATTCCAAATCAATTTATAGAACTCACCCTAAGGCACTTGCACCTTGTGTGAGATGCCGTCGGCTATGACGATGTATATGCCGGAGGGGAGGTTATCGCCCGGCATTTGCATCCCGTTGAGGTCGTAAACCTGTATTTGCTCTGCTCCGACAACCTGTATGCTGCCCGGGCTGATGAGGATTACCTGCTTATTCACCGGGTCAGCAGTCACCTTACAGACGGAAGATAGCGGCTCGTCGCGGATAATCATGAAGGGGTAAACGTGCGGTACACCCATGGGGTCGGTGGCTTGGTAAGTAAGTCCCAACACGGTGCCGTCGGCAGATGAACGGCTGATACCCATGACATCATGGCCTTCGTCTGAATAGTCAAGAGCAGTCGTGATTGGTTGCCAAGCGCCGTCAAGGCCGTCTTTATAGATGGTTTGGTTTACAAAGAAGGTGTTTTGGTCGATGGCGCAACTGATCTGTTTGTATCCTTCGAGCTCATGCCATTCGCCCGATTTGGTGTTGAATCGCCCCCACATGTATTTGTCACTTTGGGTGGTGAGACCATAATTTTTGTCTTCCGGGTCATCGGTGATGCTTTCGCCCACTATCATGCGAGTACCATAGAAGTTGCCGTCCCTGTCAGCGCAGTAGAACCCGGCATTTATATAGTCTTCGGAGTCGAAGTACAGGTCGCGTTTGGCATCAATGAATGCTGCTGTTTCGTAGCCATATACTTGGCCTTTGTAGTACCAAGGGACACGCTCACTGTGCAGCTCGTTCCACTTGATTATTTCGCCGTTGTTATACAGAGCCGGTATATTAGAGGCTGCTCCACAGTATAGAGTGCCGCCGAGGTAAGTGCCTTCGACAGTGCCGTCGGTGTACATACAAGTGACTGAGAAGCCTTGATGAGGCAGGCGCAAAGAGCTGTTGTAGTGCATCTGATAGTACCCGTCATCGCCGCGCTGCCATATAATGGGGTGCATCTGCCCGACGCCGACATAACCGCCTATGATAGAGCCGTCGGCACTCATGGCGCATGGGTAGTTCATGTTGCGCGTATCGGCCGGCATTGGCAGGTCTACCGGCTCGCCGCCGAGAGACTGCACAAACGGCTTCCATGAGGTGGACTGATATGGTCTGTAAGAGCCGGTGTAAGTGCCGTCATTGGCGATACCTCGCAATTCGAGGGGTATGATGCGGCCGTCGACAACCCAGTTGAGCCTTTGCACCTGTTGGGGGTCAGAGCGTCTCCACAGATAGCACAAAGCCATTTCATCGTCTGTTATGAGGGCATATTCGCCATTCTCTGACATGGCATATACTTGTCCCATAAGGTCATCCGGCTCACCTGTCTTGTCGGCTGTGAACCACACTACTTGCGTGTCTGCAAATGAGGGTATAATTCCGGCAGTCAATATAGCCGCCGTGCATAGTATCTTTTTCATACAATATAAAAATAATCAGGTACAAAGTTAATAAGAATTGTCAATTTATACAAATAAGCAATATGAGAAAAGGGAAAATCTTGTTGATGGCGGCTGTGTTGACGGCTATGTCAGCGTGTACCACCACCAAGCGAGTGTATGTGCCGATAGAGAGTGTCAGCAGCAGAAGCGACACACTGTACAAAGTGCTGACACATACCGATACTGTGCGTGAACGAGACTCGGTGACACTTGTGGTGCGTGGCGATACGGTGTATCTGACGCGGTGGCAGTTTCGCGAGAAGGTGCGTGAGCGGCATGACACAATTTATCGCACACTCACAGATACGGTGCATGTGGAGCGCGCCGTGCCGATGCCGGTGGAGCGAACTCGCACATTTTGGGAGCGAGTGGAGGATAAGTTGGTGTTACCATTCGTAGCGGTGATATTTGCCTTGGTTGGGATTGTGGTTATCCGATGGATTAGGAAAGAAAAGGGTTGATGTCTGCCGAGCCATGCTTAACCGCGACACTTTTTTTGCAACCCGGATGTTCGTGCCGTTCGTGCCTGCAAGGACGAAAAAGGGTTATAAGGTGGGTTCTATAAAAGAAAACCGACATTGCGAGTCTCGATGGGAGAGGTTTGCAATGTCGGATACGTATATGTTGGTTGAACCGTTTATGCTTGCCGGGGAGTGCCGGGTTATGCTTGTTGCTCAGTGAGGAAAGCGGTGAGGGCAGCTGTCATTGAGCGGTACTTGTCGGTGGGAGCTTCGCAGTCTAGGTGCAGCCCGGCATCTCGCACTGCCTTGGCTGTATTGACACCGAAACAGCCTATTTTGACATTCTGCTTGTCCTGATCGAAGTTCGGGAAGTTCTTCAGTAAAGCCTGTATGCCGGCGGGGCTGAAGAAAATGAGCATATCGTAGTCAAACTTCTCATCCTTGCCGAAGTCGTTGCTTACGGTGCGATACATGACCGCCTGAGTGTAATTCACCTTTTGAGAGTCCAGGGGCTCGCAGGTGACGGGGTGCACGTCAGAGACGGGCATGAGGTATTTCTCCTTGTTATGCTTGGCGAGAGCCGCGAGCAGTTGCGGGTCATTGAGCTTGCCGGTAGTGCCGTAGAAAATTTTTCGTTTACGATAGACGATGTACTTTTGCAGATAGTTTGCGATGGATTCAGAAGTGCAAACGTATTTCATAGTATCGGGAACCTTGAACCGTGTTTCTTCGGCGAGTCTGAAATAGTTGTCAACAGCTGTTTTAGCAGTGAAAATCACGCCGGTGAAGTCAGCGATGTTGACCTTTTGCTGACGGAAGTCTTTAGCAGAAAGGCCTTCTACCTTAATGAAAGGGCGAAACACGACCTCTATGCCAAACTTCTCCGCTATGTCAAAATAAGGAGACTTGCCGTTTTCGGGCTGAGGCTGAGAAACGAGTATCTTCTTGATTTTCATACTTCAAATATTTATACTTATGCAGTAAGCTGTGCGCTTTACGAGTGGGATTTTTCTTATTTGTGCTGCATTATGGCATGTGGGAGAGGGTGATAATCATAGTGGAGAAAGGGCTAATTGCCATATCAAAAGCACGGGTACAATTTCGACGCTGCAAAGGTAATACAAAAAAAGGAGAAAATAGGTAGAACGCGCCGAAAAAATTCTCATGCCCTTAAAAATAAATAATAATCGGGATAAAAAGTAGATAAAAAGAGCTGAAATCAGGGTGTAGGGGAGTGCTGCGGGGTAGAAAGAGCCTAAAAGAGCGAGCGGCAGCAATATGGGGCCCATGAGAGCCGTGCCGGCCTTGAAACCTTGCAACCAACGCGATGCGTCACCGGGTGTGGTGAAAGTGTTGCCGATGCATATATATGCAATCCACTGCGCCACGAAATATCCTCCCGTGAGAGCCAAGTAGTACCACAGATTTGAGGGAAATTCACCATTTGCAGCTGAGGGGCTTCCGCTGCAGTAGCTCACTCCGGAGCATAGCAGCAGCCCGCTCCCCCCAATAGTGAGAAGGATGAGCAAGGTCAAGAAGGTAGTCTCGCGCATGGTGTCTTGAAACATATTGCGACGTCGCGCCGAGTCGACCGTCTCGTGCAACAGGTTGCGTATATATTTGAAGTTGTTGCGAAAGCGGAACGATATGAGCAGGAAGAGGATCACGACACCTGAAATTATCCACGAGGCGATATCGGTATCGATGATATTGGCAGCCGTCGACTTGGCAAAATGCTCCTCTTGAGAGGGGCGGTCCATGTGTATGGAGTAGCCGGGGGTGGCTGCATGTGCGGCGGTATCGATGCTGACAGTATCTTTGGGGAGCGTGGTGGCTGCTGCCGACATCTGTTGTTGGCGCGGTTTGGACTGTGCCGTGTTGGGAGACGATGATGCTTTGAGTGCCTGCTGCATCATCTGTATATCAGCGGCGGCTTGCTGCTCGGCAAGGGGATTTACCGGCTCGGAGATGTGCTCTGTCGGGCCGGTAACGATGTGTTGTTGAACAGTATGTATTGAGTCAGTCACCGTTGTTGTAATTTTGAGGTGGGTTCTATAAATTGAACGCACCG
>N._stephensi_709_foregut__coassemble_511_pt1 | contig 13883 bp, 12 predicted proteins | sample N__stephensi_709_foregut__metabat2_high_PE_009 | metagenome-assembled genome bin N | reverse complement strand
CAACGACCCCCTGATTAACAGTCAGGTGCTCTAACCAACTGAGCTACTGAAGCAGTATTCCTTTCGGCTTTGCAAGTGCAAAATTACTGCTTTTATATGACTCTGACAAATTTTTTTAACAAAAAAATCAAAATATTTTACATCTTATTGATTTTCAATACTTTGGAGTAGATCTCAAAATGAATATCTCTGTTGCCATGTCGCGGAGGGCTATTGACCATAAAACGCCTTAAGGCATGAGATAAAAAAATCGCGCGGTGATGCAATATTAATCGCAATCGCGCGTTATATTGCAAGAGTCTGCTTTATTTATAGAACACACCTATAGTCTGAGCAGCTTTACTTGGATATTTTAATCACCTTACACAAGATGAAGAAATTTATTTTTCTTTTGCCTTTATTGGCACTACTTTGCAGCTGCAAGACGCATGAGGATCTGGCATACTTTTCTGTCAATACCCCGGAGCTGAATCAGATTGTAACTGACACTGATTGGAAGCTCAAGATTGTTCCGGATGATAAGTTGTCCATACTTGTCAGTTCAGATATACCAGATGCCACCTCTGTGTATAATCTACCCAACTCCGCTACATATATAGTTGATAGAGAGGGTGATATAAATTTCCCTAAATTAGGCAAGTTGCATGTTGCCGGCATGACTACGACTCAACTGACGGAGGAGCTGACACGCCGTTTGGCAGAAGATGTTGAAGCTCCTTATGTGCGTGTAGAGCTGCTCAACTTCAAGGTTAATGTGTTAGGTGAGGTGGGTAAGCCGGGCATCGCCCAGACCGGTGGTCAACGTTTCACAATTCTGGACGCGCTGGCACAGGCCGGCGACATCACCGTGTTCGGTAAGCGCGAGAATGTCACACTCATACGCGAAGAGGACGGCAAGGTGACATATCATCAGGTAAATATGAACGATGCCAACCTCATCAAGAGTCCTTACTATTATCTCCAACAGAACGACGTGATATATGTTGAGCCTAACATTGCGCGTCGCGGCCAGGCTGAGTATAACCAAAATAATTCATTTAAAATCAGTGTTGTAAGCACAATCGTGAGCGGTGTCAGCGTAATCACCTCATTGATAATAGCCCTCACCCGTTGATAAATATTATGGAAGAAAACAACAAGTCTTCAGAGCAAGCAATGACATTAACTGACGGCGAGCAGACAACTACCGACACATCGACTCGCAAAGATATTATCGATATAGGCGGTATCGTACGCGGCTATATGCGCTATTGGTGGGTATTCCTCATCTCGTTTGTGATATGCGGCGGCATGGGAGTCTTCTATATGAAGAAGAAGTCACCGGTGTACCTTATTCAGGGTCTTATAATGGTAAATCAGCAGGAAGAGGGCAGCAACAACGCCGGGGGCGGCATGGCAGCTCTCATGTCTTCTATGGGCTTCGGCTCCACCACGGGAGCCAACCCGGAGAATGAGGTATTCAAGATGACGTCTCACACTATGATGCTGAACATTATCGACACGCTGAACCTGCAGACTTATTATTGGCAAAACCGAGGCTTTTTCAAGCGTCGTGTCAACTACTACCACGATGAGCCGATAAGCGTATACTTGCCGCACCAGATAGCCGACACTATCAGCATTACTACTGACTTTCAGCTGCAAGGACCACTCAAAGGTCCATGGACGCTCAAGGTTAAACAGGGCAAGAATAAGTTTGAACAAGTGGTAGACAAGCTGCCGTATAATGTCAAAACGCCCTATGGCGTATTCCATATCGACAAGACGGAGAACTTCCCGACAAGTGGCGAGGAGTTCAACGCCTCGGCTACATTCTTCTGCAAAAACGATATACTCTTGTGGCTCACCGAAAATCTCTCGGCCAACTACATCTCAAATAAGGCGGATGCCATACAGATAGACATGGGTGATGCCATCATAGAGCGCGGTGAAGATATCGTCAACAGTATCATGGACATGTATAACGACAAGCGCGAGGCCGACCGCAAGGACTACAATCAGTCTCAATTGGACTTCATCGATGCGCGTCTTATAAACCTCTACAACGAGTTGGAGGCGTCAGAGAATAAGATTGAGCAATACAAGAAGCAAAACAATATTGCAGACCCGGAGGCCGAAGCTTCTTACTTGTTCACTCTCAAAGGCGCTTCAGAGCAGAATATGGTCACTCTGGAGGCCAACATACGCATCCTCGAGATGATACAACAAGTTTTGTCTTCACCTCAGACACAATACACCATGATACCGTTTAACGGCTCGCCCAACCAAGAAATATACGGCAACCAGTTATACGGCAATCAGATCTCCACATACAACGACTTGATCATGCAGCGCATGAATCTGAGCAACTCTGCCAAAGGCAACAATACTGCTCTTAACAACCTCGACAAGCAAATTGAGGCTATGCGCGATAACATTCTGAACACCATAAACAGAGATCTGCAAAGTGCTCGCATCAACATGCAAGCATTAAAGGTGGAGCAAGAAAAGCAGGGTACACGCCTGAATGAGTTCCCGGCTATGTCACACGAGCTCGTCACACTCTATCGTGACCGCGAGGTGCAGAACGCAATCTACGCCTTCTTGCTCCAAAAACGCGAGGAGACACAGATAGCATTGTCACAGAGCCAGCCGGTAGGTAAAATCATAGACCGCGCATATGCAAGCATCAAGCCGGAGAAGCCGAAAGGCATGGTTGTCTATGGTCTTGCTTTCATTTTCGGGTTCGGATTGCCAATCTTCATCTTGCGTAACCGCGCACTCGGCAAGCAACAGAAAAGTAAAAAAGCCAAGAAGAGTAACCGGCAAGCAGCCGAAGAATAAGCAGCGATTTAAACCGCTAAGCAGGAGGTCCGTTTATTTTGACATTTCCCTATAAATTTAAATTGACCTCCTGCTTACTTACAGTAAATCAGAATAATGCGTCAGACAACAACCAAATATCAGCTGATATGTAACGTCATGTTCGTTATCTTCTGGGTGATGGCTACTTACAACTTTATCACTCAGGAGCTGGCCGGAGAAATTGTAACCTCCATTGAGCTTGGTGTACGTCTGATTGCGCAAGGCGTGGTGATTGTTTTAGGGCTATGGACACTGAGAGCCAAGACTGACATCTTGATTCTTTCTATCTTCTTGGTTTACAGCTTCATAAGCACATGTGTCGTCAACGACTTGAGTCTGTTCATGTGGATTGACGGCATGCGCCTGTATATCTGCTTCTTGTTTGTAATCCCGATATTTCGCTATCTGTTAGCCGACAAGCAGTTCAGAAGCCACTTTGTGGAGCGTGTGGACCGCAATCTGCTGCGGTTCTTGTGGATACAGATACCATGTATCATATTGCAAATGAAATATCCACACCCGGACTTTTGCGGCGGCTCATTGGGTTGGATGAAATCCGGCACAATATCCAATCTTATCTATTTGGTATCTTTCTATCTGATGCTTCGTGCTTGGGATAAGCGAAAGAGTTATTTTGGCAATTTGCAGCGCAATTGGATTCTGATATTTTTATTGTTCCCATCCTTCTTGAATGAGACAAAAATATCGTTCATATTCTTGATGATGTACTTCTTCTTCCTCATCCCTATAGACAAAAAGTTCCTGAAGAACTTTACATGGATATTACCCGGGATGATGGTGCTCTTGGGTGGTGCATTATACCTATACTCCAGTGTTGTAGGCTCCAACGAAGAGGTCACAAACATGGCATCCGCTACCGAATATCTCATTGGCAATGATGATGGCCTTAATGTAGTGGAGGCGTATATGGACAACAAAGATATGGAGTCAGAGTCCGACTTGGCACGTGGCTTGAAATTTGTCGTTGTTCCGGCTATCATGGACAGGCATCCGATATCATGGCCCTTTGGATATGGTATCGGCAACTATAAGGTAGGCGATTCGGCCAAATCAGTCAAATTTGCCAAGGAGTATCAGTGGATGCTGCGCGGTACGATGATTGAGAGCCATTTCATATGGTTGGAATTGGGTCTTATCGGTCTCGGTCTGTATTTTATATTCTGGTTTATTGTACTTAGAGCATTCAGGCACAAGGTGGATCGCAATCTGCAGCTCCAATGGTTTTTGAGTATAAATGTCCTTTTAATCACCGTATACAACTCGGCATTAAATGAGTTGCCGTTCTACTTTATCTTTATGTATATGATTGTGGCGTCAAACAATTGGCATTCGCTGCCGCCATACAGCTTCCCGAGTTTTATAGGCAAGCGCATCATACGTTGGTCATTACGTGCACCTGTGGAGGACTAACCCAGCCCGGTACGCAGCCACTCCAAGTCGGCCTGTCGTTTTGCTTGAAGACGGCTGTGGGCTTGCTGCACATCATACTCCGCAACTTCTCTCAAGGACTTTATCGAAGACAAATCTTTGTCAGCTGACACCGCGACTTGCTCCATGCTCAAAGACCCGAGCAGGCTCACTTGACGATCATCACCTCCTTGCGGTATTACGGTCAACACCGGTCGCCCGGCATTTACAGCGAAAGCGGTACCATGAAACGAGTTTGTCACTACCGCGCTCGCGCCGGCTATCAAGCTCAAATACTCTTCGACACTGCATCCGCATCGATTAAGCACCGTGACCCCATGAGAAGCCAACGGCATGACAGACTTACCCTCACCGAGATTGACGATGGTTCGACAGCCATACTCCGCCACGAGTCTCTTCGCTGCAGAAGCTATTGCCTTCTGACTGTCAAAGGCATATGTCAGTTCGTATACCAAAATGTATGGCTCGGACACCGACTTTATGCTTTTGTCGTTTATCAACTCTCGCCACTCATCAAATGGAAGTAACAATGTAGGATCAAGCATGACATAGGGGTGTTGCGTCAGGCCAAGCTCTGAGGTTATGATGTCAGCGCCATTATTTTCGCGCACCGATATGGCGTCATATTGACTTAACAAGCGTCTATATGTATCTACAAGACGGGGTGGGAGGGTTTTGCAAGCGAAACTTGAGGAGACAGACACTTTTCGGACACTGCCGGGAGCAAACCCGAGCATGAACGACTTGTCACCATTCAAGAAGCGAGGATTCCACACCTGGTCGCTCCCGGTGACTAAAATGTATTCGGACCAATCAAACCTTTTGAGAGCCTCATAGTCATCAAAACGGGATGTCATATTGAGGTATTTTCGTCTAAACCGCTCGGTGGCGTTCATCAACTTTCCGGTCCGAATATTGAGCATGAGGCTCATCTTCTGCTTGATGCGTGAAAGGATTGAGGGGCGCGGCCTGCCATGCGCATAGTGCCACTCGTTGGGATAGCGATAGTCAATCAGATGACATGAATGTCCCGACCGTTCTATGACTCTTTGCGTGGCATATGCCTGTAGCACAGAACCATAGTTAGGCACTTGATATATGGTCATTAAAGCAATCTTTGCCATAGTGTAATTTCTTAAGAAGGAATTTGATTTTGCGCCATGCACGCTGCGGTATACGTGTCAGCTCATATCGTCGGATCAGGCCATCCTTGATTTCCCTCAATGTTTTTTCACTCCTCAACTCCTCAATCAGGCGGTTATAGATACGCGGCATCTTGGGCGACCGGGACATCTGCTCTTCTGTCACCACCTTGACAGATTCAGTTTTTACAGTGCATCGGTGCTTCAGAGCATCGACCAACTCATTACCCTTGTCAGTTAATACCAACATGCCACTGACACCTTTGTCATCATCGCGATAAGAAGACCCCCACAAGTCACCTATACGAATGTCTGCCGCCGAGCAGAGTTTCTTGTATTTGCATGCCTTGTAGCAACAATGGTTTAGACAATAATTATCGAGGAAGAATTTATAAAACAAGTCGCCATTCGACATCCGGCAAGAGTATTCATAGGGATGTTCATTGTCGGGCCCGGCACTAATGGCCCACGAGTCATGCCATCCCGTGAGTTTGTTTCGCCAACTGACTACTGCCGGTGCCGGTACTCGCTGCTTTACATAATCCAAATACTTGTCCCACATCAACAGTGAGGGGACGCCGTGACAAAAGAAGTCTATCAGCACAAAATTGTCTTCAAGTCGCAATTGTCTGATGTATCGGCGCATTGAGTCTACCTGACAAGGTGTGCCGACAAACATATACTTCTGACTCTTGTCGAGCTCGGCAAGTGCCTCACTCGGATTGCTTTGAATATATTTGCTCCCCATAGAAGCGTGCAAATCCTCCTCCGAACCGGCAATATAGTGCACCGCCCTGCCGGACGCCGCATCATACTTCACCACTATCGGTTTATAACCTTGAGCAAGCAGCTCCCTGCCCATTTCGAAACCGACACCTCCCGAAGAGCAATCACGGCGCACTTGCTCGTCATTACTCCACGAAGCGTATCCGGTGACATCATGCGGGCAGTCGTTTGCAACTTTGTCGTGATTAAAAGCACAGATCTTCAGGCACAAGCCGCACTCTATGCATCCGCCCTCATCTTTGATTACCGGCGAATAGAAGCCTTTGTCATTCTCTTGCAGCTCGATGACATGTGTAGGACACACCTTGCAACACACACCGCAGCCATAGCAATCATGCAGTTTTGCAATATTATTTTTCATATTCCACCAGCCTCCTGCTTAAATCAAGTCCATGTTGATCACTTTCTTCTCAGTTTTTTCGCAATCAAGCCGCACAGGGCGTGACGTTCATTCTTATTCAGGCCGACAAGCCACACTAAAGCCATGACAACGGCTATCTCGGATATTCCCTTACAGCACACTACCAAGAATGACAAGTCTTCATGCCACAGCGCAGACAATCCCCACACAACGAGCCAACATACGGCCAAGGTCATGAAACAGCGTACTATTATGCCGCGAATGAAAGCTGACATGCTCAGCCCTATCTGTCGCAAGCACATTTTCGCACCTATCAACGGGACTGCCAGATTGGTGACAAATTGCACTAACAATGTGTAGTATACCGGAATTCCGACTTTAAGTATTATGTAAAAGCATGGTATGTTCAGTATGATGATACTGCTGATCAGCATTTGGTACTTTTGTATCTTGCCGGACGCTTGCATTATGGTCCATATAGGAGCGTTTATGGTGTTGGGGATGAGCGAAAACAATGCCATGGCACACAATGGTGCGGTGTATGGGGGCACCTCCTTAAGCCACACATGCAGTATGGGTGAGATATTGAATATAATCGGGGTGGCCATTATGAGTATCAAGTAGAAGGAAATCGTTGATGAGCTGATGAGCAGCGACCGCACAGACTCGTATTCACGGCGTGAATAGTCCTTCATGAGCGGCGGGTTGACGGCTGCCATAAAGTTATACATGAACTGATAGACCGAGTTGGACACCTGATTCATTATACCCACGGCGGCATTTAGTGCCACGCCCAAAAACATATTCACCAATATGTTCAGACCCTGCTTTGAGCCTATATTGGCCACTGCGCTGAACGAGCTCCATGCAGCATAGCTGAATATCTCTTTAACCTTCTTTTTATCAGCTCTCTTAAGGTTATGCTTCATATATGCCAGCCTGGTGTGCGTATACCACGCTTGCCACACCAGTATGACCACATCCACCGCTAACATCAAGATACCATAGATTATGAGCTTATCGCCGTCCAACAGATACAACGGCCACAGTATAAGCAATTTGAGTATTACCTCAGCAACCCCGTTCCAGGCATAGAAGGACATCTTCTCGTATGCCAAAATTGCGGATGTGAATGGTACGCGATACACATTGGACACTGATGTAAGTACGGAGAGCTGGTAAATGACGTGTGTGGCGTATTCGCGTCCGGGAGGTATCACGAGCTGCGTGTTGACAAACCACAATCCGACGGTCTCGGCGAGCAAGAACAATATCAATATGAGCCACAAATGGGCTATCAAGCTTGATGAGAAAATTTTTTGAGTGCGGCCGGACTCATTCTCGGCTATCGAGACACACAGATATCGCTGAGTAGCGGTCGTCATGGATGCACTCAAGAATGTGAACAGCACCACTACGCCGCCCACCAGATTGTAAATACCAAAGTTATCTATACCCAACACGCTCAGCACGACACGGCTTGTGTATAGTTTCACACCCATGACGATCAGCATCCTGAGGTACAAGAAAAGAGTATTTTTAGCTATCCGGCTGTTTGAAGAGTTCATTGGGGTTGACGTAATTTGTGCAAATATACGAAAAAATTTCGAGCCGCTCACACATCACCGCCTGAAAATTCAAATTTTATATTTACCTTTGCACTGATAACTAAGATATGTATGAAGAAAGTAGCAATATATTGTTCATCAAGGGAGGGACTCGGGCACGAAATAGAGGATGGCGCACGACTTATAGCCTCCACTATCGGTCAAACCGGTGGCTCACTCGTCTATGGCGGTGTCAATGCCGGGTTAATGCACATTGCAGCTCAGGCGGCACATGAGTCCGGGGCGGAAATCATCGGTGTTGTGCCAAAAGTGTTTACACATCGCGCCGATGCACTGTGTGACCGATTGATACCGACAGAAGACCTCAATCACCGTAAAGGAGTTATGATTGATTTGGCCGACATATTTGTCGTTCTTCCGGGCGGTATCGGCACTATCGATGAGTGGATTTCCACCTTGTCGCACATCATGGTGCAAGAGAGAGTTGACCCGGATGCAGACAAGCCTATACTCGTATGGGACGCTGACGGCATGTATTCCGGCATGGCAGCGCAATTGGCCGCCACCAACGAGTCTGTATACGCACGCGGCAAGCGAGTGGACCGCTCGCTCATCTTCCCTACGGCTGCTTCTTTGGCCACACGTCTGAAGGGGTTACTGGCCTCCGATTGCTGACGGTTGTGGTTAGACCTTGGGCAAGGTGATGCGGAAAGTGGTGCCATGCCCCGGCTCGGATCGAAGCACAAAGATACGACCTTTGTGGTACTCCTCTATTATGCGTTTTACCAACGTCAAGCCCAGACCCCAACCGCGCTTCTTTGTCGTATAGCCGGGGTTAAACACGTTTTTGAAGTTCTTGCGGGCTATACCCTTGCCGGTGTCGGTGACATCAATATAGCAGCGGTCTTTCTCAACACCAGTTTTAATAGTCAGCGTGCCTTTGCCCTCCATGGCATCGACGGCATTCTTTGTCAAGTTCTCCATCACCCACTCAAACAGGGGCTTGGAAATATTCACGCCACAGTCTTCGGTGGCAAGCTCCATGCGCACATCCACCTGTTTGGATATGCGGCTCTTCATGTACTCCAGGCTGTGCTCCACACTATCGCCCAGATACTCCAACTCAAGCTCCGGGATAGAGCCTATCTTGGAGAAGCGGTCGGCTATCACTGACAATCGTTTGACATCCTTATTCATCTCGCGCACCACCTCCGGGTCTACCCCGGTGCTTTGCAGAAACTCCATCCACGCCATGAGCGAGGAGATAGGTGTGCCGAGCTGATGTGCCGTCTCTTTGGAGAGACCCACCCATACTCGGTTTTGTTCGGCTCGCTTGGTGTAAAGTATTGTGAGGAACACTATTACAGCAAGAAACACCATCACACCGAGCTGAATATAGGGGTACAGACTCAGCCGCTTGAGCATCTCCGAGTCCTCATAGTAGATATACTGGTAGTAGTCATCGAAGATTTTTATGGGTATGAAGTGCTCATTACTCCGAGCCACTTCATGTATCTTTTTGCCTTGGGTGGCTTTGTTGAGCTGCTTCTGCAGATAGCTCTTGTCGCGGTCGGAGAGATCGGACATCAAGACGCGTTCATTACCGGCATCCGGCAGCTTGAAGTTCCTGTACTCTTGTATGTTACCATCATCATCCGTCACGAGTACGGGTATGGAATTGTTCTGCTCGATAATGGTGAGCAGAAATTCTATATCAGTCCCTTCAGCCTGACGGACAAGTCGCTCGGTGGCATCAGCCCATATCTTCATGCGGTCTCGCTCCTGATTGGCAAGACTCTTGACGAGGTTATTTGAAAGCAGCAGGAAGATTATGACGGCGGCAAGTGAGACCAGAAAGAAGACAGCCTTTCCCAGCCTTTTGCGGTCATAAAATGAGTATCGAAGTGCCATGTCAAGTCGTTGTTAAAAAATCAGCCGGAGGTCACTTCATGGAGCTCTCCTTAAGTATGAATTCAGCTACGGCATCGTCGGCATTTGAGCCTATAACACCGGTAGCAATATCTTTCAGTCGGTCTATTGCGTCCTGTACGGCAAAACCCTCATCGGCTAATTCAAACAAGGGGATGTCGTTGACATTATCACCGAATGCGACTATGCGCCCCACCCCGGCATCGGAGGCTATTGCTTCGACGGCTGCCGCCTTACTTGTCTGCGGGCCGAACATCTCAAGCTCTCCCCATTCCGGTCCGAATGCGTCATGATAGCACAGCGGATAGCATGGTATCTCGGGGTTATCCTTGATTTCTTGCCACAAGGCATGAGCATTCTCCCAAGGCTGCACGCTGAAGAGCAGGATAGTGTTATCGAAGCTGTCAGGGAGCACGGACTCACCATTGGCCGGGACATGGAATGTCTTGAACGGGTTGTGACATCGCTCGGCGATGAATGTCTTTTCATACTGATTGAGCTCGCCTATGTGATAGCAGTCGAGTTTCTGATTCGGACTTATGAGATAAATGAATGTAGACACACCGTGTCGGCGATAGATAGGTATCATCCGCTTCACGGTGTCAGCATCGATACGACAGATACGGCTGTATGACAGGGAGTTAAGGTCAAACAATGCCGCCCCAGTCATGACGACGGCGGGGAGCTGCATCTTGACATCACGCATGATATCAACCACCGTGCCGGGAGTGCGTGCCGTGGCTATGGTGAACAGTGCACCGCGAGATATGGCCGTGTTAAGCAACTCGGCACTGCGCGCTGTGATATGTGAGTGAGGGTCGAGCAGCGTGCCGTCAAGATCAGATACATACAGCACCTTGGTTCTCAATAAGTTGTGACCGAACGATATGTCAGATAGCGGCTTGTGCATATTTGTATCCGGGAGAGTTCAACTTATAATTGTGTATTTAACATCCGTTATCTGAGTCTCATTGCGATAGGTGTGTGTCACCGGCGACTTGTCTGTATCTGTCAACCACTTCTCTGTACCAACTACTTGAAGCACCTCAAAGGTGATGGTTTCACCATATTCACGCGGTATTATTTTCCCGAATGAGGCAGAGGCGGCACTGCGATAGCTGTTGCGGCTATTGCGTCGGGTATTCCGTGCCGAATCCGTTTGCTCATCGTTTTTACGACGTTGTCGGTTGCCTTGCGACTCTTGCCGCATCTGCTTGGGGTCAATCCCCATGCTGCGATATATTTGATCTTGAACATAGTTAGCCGTGCGACGCGCAGCCCACCGACGGATGTAGGGGCTGAGTATCCACAGAAGCCAGATCAAGAGTACTATGACGATTGCAAAAACCATTTCAAACTTTTATAGAACCCACCTTAATGAACATAACCTCACTCATCCACCGGGACGGTGACGAACATCGTGCTTATAAATGAGCTGAGGATATAATAGCCAATGGTGTAGAACAAGCCGGTCCAGCCAAACAGACATATACACACCGCTGCTACAATCACAAGCGAGAAGGGGAGGATATTCTCGCGCAGATTGAAGTTTGCCAGCTTGAACGAATACATACGTATGGGCGAGATCATCATCAAGCCGCATATCACCACACACCCCATTGTGGCATAGAAGTTGGCGCCGGTATCGGAGGCGAGCATGGCTGACAATCCTATTGTGAACAATGCCGCAGCCGGGATAGGCATACCCTTAAACGTATGTGTCTGCGTGGTGTCGATGTTAAAGAGAGCCAGTCGAAGCGCACCGCATAAGGGTATCAGCATACACAGCAAACGCCCCCACAAGGGTGCTCCGGCAGCCATGAGCAGATTACACAATATGAGTGCCGGCGCCACACCGAAGCTGACAAGGTCTGACAAGGAGTCGAGCTGCTTGCCCAAAGGTGAATACTCGCCCAACATGCGAGCCGACAAGCCGTCCATAAAGTCAGCTACAGACGCCAGCAAGATGAAGCAGAATGCCACTATATATGCCGGATAGCCGGCTATCATGTCGAGTGGATTGCACGCGCATATTATAGCCATGCAGCCACTCAGCAGATTTATCAGGGTTATTGTGTTGGGTATATACTTTTTCATTATTACGATTAAGTTCAGACTTTTAAATTGACCTCCTGCTTATCTACCTATAATAAAGACTCCAAAAGGATAAAAGTTCATTTTGGAGTCCTACTTTCTTTTAGGCAGACGCGCCAGCGGTGTCAAGCCACCGCGTGTCACCTGGCCAAGCTGTACGAGCACCTCGCTCTCCGGCGGCAAATATATATCCACTCTGGAGCCGAACTTGATAAATCCGAGATGGTCATCTATATCAGCGACATCACCCTTGCGAGCATATGTCACTATGCGACGCGCCATGGCACCGGCCACTTGACGCACCGTCAATCGGCTGCCGTCTTTGGCTTCGATACCGATAGTACTACGCTCGTTCTGCAGACTTGCCTTGGGCAGATACGCGCTCAAGAAGCGGCCGCGATGGTGCTTGACATACAGTACCTTACCGTCTACCGGAAACCAGTTGGCATGTACATTAAGCGGACTCATAAAGACACTGACCTGAATAGCCTCACTCTTCAGAAACTCCGGCTCGCGTACTCGCTCTATAACTACCACCTTGCCGTCTACCGAACTTACCACCATGTCCTTTCTCTCCCCACGATAATAGCGCTTGGGGCATCGGAAGAAGTTGAAGACAAAGCCATATACTACCACCGATATGATACTGAGAACCAAACATATAACCTCCGGACGCAATACGAGCCAAGCCACGGCATTGAGCATGAGCAGCATTGCGAACAATATCAGCAATATATTGGTACCTTCTCTGTGAATTTTCATATCTGATTTAAGCGAAGAGAGCAAGCAGTATCGGAGTTCGTACTATTTAACGCGCAAATTTACTAAAAATCACGCACCCATGCAAATTTTACCCCCATTTCACCTTAAAAAAAGTTAAATTATACCTCATGATTAATCCCGCTTCTTCTTTTAGCTGCGCTCATTTATACGATTTTAATTGCTTGCGGCCTGCTACTTGATGATTTTTTACTAACTTTGCAGTTGCTTATGGAAAGGAATAATCGACGTTACGATAAACACGCCTCGACTGCTGACCGCATCATAACACGTGTCAATGAGTCCGATGCGACAATACCTCTATTGGAATTCATGTCTACAGCGCTGCCGCAGACACCTCGCACACGGCTCAAATCGCTGTTGCGATACGGCTATGTGCGTATCCCCGGCATTTACAACCCGCGCCACGACTCCCCTATCGCTCCCGGCGACGAGATACAAATCAATCTGTCACGGCCTTTCGTCACTTTCTCTCATCCGCGCATCAACCTGGTGTATGAGGATGATGATATCATTGTCATTAACAAGGGCTACGGGCTGCTCTCCATGGGCACTCCCTCGGCAAAACATGATGTCACCGCATACAGTGTACTGAAGGAGTATGTCAAACGTGTGCATCCGCTCAACAAAATCTTCATTGTGCATCGCCTCGACCGCGACACTTCCGGGCTGATGATGTTTGCCAAGACACAAGAAGCCAAAGAGGCGATGCAACACAACTGGAACAATATGGTACTGGAGCGCAAGTATGTCGCCGTAGTGGAGGGTATCGTGAAGGATGACTCCGGTGTCGTTCGTTCCAATCTGGTTGAGACACGCGAGTATGAGGTATACTCAACCGATGAGCCGGGCAAAGGTGTGCCGGCAGTGACGCGCTACACGGTGTTGGCTCGTGGCGGCGGTTACTCCCTGGTGGAGGTCTCGCTTGAC
>N._stephensi_709_foregut__coassemble_489_pt1 | contig 14159 bp, 11 predicted proteins | sample N__stephensi_709_foregut__metabat2_high_PE_009 | metagenome-assembled genome bin N | reverse complement strand
AATAAATGAGTTTTCGGATGACGCACGGAATTTTAAATGAAAGAGCCGTGGTCTGTTTAGAAGTTTTAACGGCAATAATTTTGTGGCGTCTGCGAGATTGATTAACTTTGCATATCGGATTCAACTATTCTTCGTACTTATGGATTTCAACCTGAATATCGACATATATTGCATTATACTGCTGTCAGCTGCCGCTTTGTTCGCGCTTTTGAGTGCACTTATAGGGCTGCGTCATATGCGCAAGGTGGCACGTGCCGGGCGGCGTATGCCGACGGATATGCCGTCAGATGACAGCCTATCGGGCATTTCGGTGATTGTCTACACTCACAATGCTCAGGATAATATCGAAGCCTTCCTTACGGAATTACTGCAACAAGACCACCCCGAATTTGAGGTTATTGTGGTCAACGATGCCTCTATCGACAACACTCGTGAAATAGTGGAGAATATGATAGAGAAGGATAATCGGCTATACATGACATTCGTGTCAGAGACCGCCAAGAATATAAGCCACCGCAAACTGGCCTATACCGTCGGCCTACGCGCTGCAAAATACCCGGTGGCACTGCTCACCGCATCGAACATCACAATCCCGTCACCCTCGTGGCTGCGCATGATGTCAGCGCCGTTTGCCAATGGTGACATTGAAGTGTGTATCGGCACTGACTATATACCGAAACAGACAGACACCGGTCTTGGACGCTTCAGACGTTCATTCGACACACTTACCTCGGAGACACGCTGGATAGGTGCCGCCTTGCTCGGTCATCCGTACAGAGGGACGGCCTACAACTTGGCGTTCCGCAAGGATACATTCTTCAAACACAAAGGGTTTGCATCCACCAACCGCTTTCAGGGTGGCGAGGATGACATCTTTGTGAACGAGATAGCCACACCCGAAAATACCGCCACGGTATTTCGCCCGGAGGCTATGGTGGCTATCGATATGCCTACAGAGGAATACCCTCGCCTGTGGAAACGCCGTAAAGAGCGTTACACGTTCACATCGCGATACTTGCATACCGGCGCTTTGCGCACACAGGGCTTCCAGAGTCTGTGCGTGTGGGGAGCTCTGCTCTGTGCCGTAGCTGCCGGAGTGATGAGTTGGCCCAACCTGTTGCCGGCATGTATCGGGATATTTATTTTGCTGCTCCTATGGGCTGACCAGATATGCGTGTACCGCCGTGCAGCCGGCGTAATGCACGCCATACGTTTGTGGTGGTCAGTGCCCGTGTTGTGGCTGCTCAGACCGATCATAAATGCGTGCTATCGCGCCGGTTTCCAAGCCAACAAACACTCTAATTATACGTGGCAACAGCCACATTAATTTCTCAAAAAATGGAAATACTCAATTCACTATTATATATGATGGCCGAGATGTCACCATACGTGCTGCTCGGATTTATCATAGCCGGGCTGATGCATGCATTTGTGCCACAGCGCATAATGGCACGGCACTTGGCCTCATCAGGCTTAGGCTCGGTATGCAAAGCGGCACTGTTGGGGATACCCTTGCCGCTATGCTCATGCGGTGTGCTGCCCACAGCCATCGCCTTGCGGCGCGGAGGAGCCTCACGTGCTTCCACAACATCATTTCTTGTCGCCACGCCGCAAACGGGCGTTGACAGTATTGCCGCCACATACTCCATGCTCGGTCCGGCATTTGCCGTAATACGTCCTATAGCCGCGCTTGTCACCGCTCTGGGTGCCGGATTGGCCGTCGGCTCGTCAGAGAAGAATGACGGCAACGCTTGCTCAACAACGGTCATCGAGGAGGGAGTGCCGGAGAGGGCTTCCTTTGGCCGCAGATGTCTCGATGCGCTCAAATACGGCTTCGTGGACCTGGTGGCAAGCATCGGCGGATGGCTCGTTGTCGGACTGGTGATAGCCGCCCTAATCACGGTGTATGTGCCGGCCGACTTCTTTGCCGCATTGGGTGACCGACCGCTGCTCGCCATGATAGCAGTGGTTATAGTAGCCGTGCCTATGTACGTATGCGCTACCGGCTCCATACCCATCGCCATGTCACTGATGCTTAAAGGTTTATCACCCGGCACAGCACTCGTGCTGCTCATGGCCGGCCCGGCAGCCAACTTCGCCTCGTTCACACTTATAAGCCGCGAAATGGGCAAGAAAGCTGCTGTCTTATACTTAGCCGCTATCATCATCGGAGCTATCGGCTTCGGACTGGTGATTGACTATTTATTGCCGTCAAGTTGGTTCACACTGCCCGGTATGCATCACGGGGCATGTCATGCCCATGCTATCGGCACATTCCCACTGTTTTGTGCCGGGGTGATGACCGGGCTGCTCGTTGTGGCCTTCTGCCGACGGATATTCAAGAAACAAGTAAAATTTGACGATATGACGCAGATTTATGTTATCACCGGGATGAATTGTCCCCACTGTCAAGCTTCGGTAACAAAGGCCATTTCGGGCGTAGCCGGAGTCACCAAGGTGGATGTTAACCTCAGCACCGGCAAAGCCACTGTAGAGGGCACACATGACGCATCAGCCGTGGAGCAAGCAGTTCAAGCCGCCGGCTTCAACGCCACTCTTCAGCACTGACCCGCGCCCCCCTACTGCCGGCGAATTGTGGGGGTGTGCGCGTCCGGCCGGGTGTTTTACGCGGACATGCGTGCCTTCAGGCCGGTTATTTTAAGCGGACACACGAGCCGTGCGTCCCTGCAATTCAATGACTTAGCACCGCGGGATAGCTTCGATTGAAAAATAAATGCTTAAAATGTATTTATTTTGATATTTTTTTATTAACTTTGCATGATTAAGGTGGTTAGAGTTAACCGCTCGATATGTTTAGTAATACAATTAGTGGCTTTGAACACAATGAACACCTCACGCCATAATCTTAATGATGCAGTTTCAACCGCTCCCGTCGGTATGAAAGCGCACTGCAGCTTGACTTCTGATGCGCTTAAAGAGTTAACAAACAAGGTCATAGCCGGCTACGTCATCAATAAGGATGAAGCCTTGGCTCTGGCTGCATACCCGGACATGAATGAGCTGTGCGACAGTGCTGACCGCATTGTCAAGGCTTTGTGCGGCAAGCATGTCGACTCTTGCTCTATTGTCAACGCTCGCTCCGGCATGTGCGGTGAGGATTGCAAATGGTGCGCACAGGCCACAAGGCATCACACCAACTGTCAGGTATACAACCATATAGATGAAGATGAAGTGATGCGCGCCGCCAAGATGAACCAAGAGCAGGGCATACATCGCTTCTCGCTCGTCACCAGCGGCAAAAAGGTGTCTGACAAGGATCTGCCCATCTTTCTGGACATGTATAAGCGACTGAATGATGAGACGGACTTGTATCTGTGCGCCTCCATGGGGCTGCTCAACGAGGAGCAGATGAAGCGTCTTGCCGCTGTCGGTGTAAAAAGGTATCATTGCAATCTGGAGACATGCGAGGAGTTCTTCCCCCGTCTGTGCACCACGCACACACCGGCACAAAAGAAGGAGGCCATACGCGCCGCTCGCGCCGCCGGTATGCAGATATGCTCGGGCGGTATCATCGGTATGGGTGAGAGCATGGCACATCGCATAGCCTTGGCTATGGAGTTGCGCGAGCTGGAGGTCGACTCCGTGCCGGTAAACATTCTTAACCCAATCAAGGGGACGCCGTTGGAGCATCAGCCCCTCATCGACGAGGAGGACATCATCCGCACGATGGCCGTCTTCCGCTTCATATTGCGCGACAAGACCATACGCTTTGCCGGAGGACGTGCGCGCATGAGTCAGGCCGGCAATGAGCGTATGCTCACCGGGGGTGTCAACGGCATCCTCATGGGCGACATGCTCACATCTATAGGCAACAGTGTGGCTGAAGACAAGCAGACTGTCAGCAAACTCGGCCTCACCATCTGACCTCCCACTCACCACTCAACAGACTCTACTCACAACTATATTAAGACTATGACAAATACAACCAACTACCTAATCGCACGGCTCTACCATCAGGCGGAGTTGTATCGTCACCGCGAGTTCTATCGCGACAAGCCGCAAGGCAGTGACAAATGGGAGTCAGCCTCATGGATGGACTTCTTCACCAAGGTCAAGCAAGCCGGACGCGCTCTGTACAAGTTTGGCGCACAGGTGCAAGATAAGGTAGTTGTATGCTCGGTCAACTGCCCGGAGCTGCTCATAGTGGAGTATGGTTGTTTCATCAACCGCATGGCTACCGTGCCTGTATACTCATACACCTCATCAGCCCAGTTCAGCTACATAGCCAAAGACACGGATGTGAGCATAATCTTTGTCGGCGGTTATGGTCAATATGAGATGGCCTTCAAATATTGCAGGGAGTATCCGGGCAAGATTAAGCGTATCGTGATACTCGACAACAGCCCGGTAAGTTCCACGCCCGATGATGTCGAAGTGTTATCATGGGACGAGTTCATGGCCTATGGAGATGACCCGTCTGTCAAGGAGAAGATTCAAGAGCGTGCCATGTCCGGCTCTCCGGATGATATCGCCACTATCATATACACTTCCGGCACCATGGGAGATCCCAAGGGTGTAATCATCACCCAAAAGATGTATGAACATCAGACCAAACAGCACCTCGCATTGTTGGACTATCTCAAGGAGAACCTCATATCACTCTCATTCCTGCCGATGAGTCATGTCTTTGAGAAGACATGGCAGCACTTCTGTGTAGTCAAGGGATTGCGTATAGCTTTCAACCGCGACCCGCGTATGTTGGAGACCACCTTGCAAGAGATACAGCCGGACATCATGTGCTGCGTGCCCCGTTTTTGGGAGAAGATATACTCCGGCATCATGGAGAACTACGAGAAACGCTCATGGCTGGGACGCCTGGCCGTGAGACGTGCAATACATGTCGGTGCCAAGGTGAATATCAAATACTTGAATAACGACAAGCGCGTGCCGCCGCTGCTGTGGCGCGAATATCAGATATGGAACCATCGTTTCTTCCGCCTGGCGCGACGCAAGGTGGGTATCACCAACGGCGTATTCTTCCCCACTGCCGGTGCTCCCCTCTCCGACAAAATAATACACTTCATGCGAGCCATCGGCATAGAGCTGGTATACGGATACGGCATGACCGAGACTACCGCCACCGTGGCTTGCTTCCCAAGATACGGATATGAGATTGGCACCGTGGGACATCCCCTCAAGGATGTGGAGATGAAGATTGACAACTCCGGCGAAATTTTGGTCAAGGGACCGACCATTACCCCCGGCTATTACCACAATGAGGAGGCCAACAAACGCTGTTTCACCGAGGACGGATGGTTCAAGACCGGCGACGGCGGCTTTATCGATAAGAAGGGTGACCTGATACTCTCTACTCGCAAAAAGGATATGATCAAGACCTCTACCGGCAAGTATGTCGCCCCGCAAGTGTCCGAAGCCCTATGGGCTTCAAACCGATATATCGATGAAGTGGCCATCGTGGGCGAAGGCATGAAGTATATTTCCGCCCTCGTGGTGCCAAACTTCGGCTATCTTGAGAAGTGGGCATACGACAACAAAATATCATACGCCGACCGTGAAGAGCTGTGTAATCACCCCCAAGTCAAAGAGTTCATGCTCCACGAGATGCAAAATGCACAATGCGACATGGCAGAGTATGAGAAAGTAAAACAAATCACCTTGCTCACTGACCCGTTCTCCGTCGAGAAGGGGGAGGTGACCAACACAATGAAACTGAGACGAGCCATTATATCCAACAATTACGCTCACCATATCTCCCAAATGTATCCGGATGAATTTCTGGATAAAGACTTTGAGGGGGATGAATGAGCGGCGAACCGGGTCTGACCCGGACATAAATTGACCTGACGCTACAAAAACAGAAACAAAAGTGATCACACAAGAACAACTCAAAGAAGCAGGGACGCGCATAGATGCACTTAAGCGTTACCTTGACATAGATAGCAAGAAGATACAAGTAGAAGAGGAGGAGCTGCGCACTCACGTGCCCGACTTCTGGAACGACCAGAAAGCGGCCGAAATCCAGATGCGCAAAATCAAGGAGTTACGCTTCTGGATTGAGAACTACGAGGCTCTCGCCAAGCAATATGAGGAGCTGCAGCTGGCCTATGACTTTGTCAAGGATGAGCTGGTGACCGAAGAGGAGGTTGACCAACAATATGCCATCGTAGCAGGCGAAACCGAGCGGCTCGAACTGCGCAATATGTTGCGCCGCGAAGAGGATAAACTCGGTGTTGTACTCAAAATCAACTCCGGCGCCGGCGGCACGGAGAGTCAGGACTGGGCTTCCATGCTCATGCGCATGTATCTGCGTTGGGCCGAAAAGCATGGCTACAAGACATCTATAGCACAGCTGCTTGAGGGTGACGATGCCGGCATAAAGTCTTGCACAATCAACATCGAGGGTGACTATGTATACGGTTACCTCAAGAGCGAGAACGGCGTGCATCGTCTCGTGCGCGTCAGCCCATACAATGCTCAAGGCAAACGCATGACATCTTTTGCCTCCGTCTTTGTGACGCCGCTGGTTGATGACACCATCGAAATCACCATCTCGCAAGCCGCCCTCTCTTGGGACACATTCCGCTCCGGCGGTGCCGGCGGTCAGAATGTGAACAAGGTGGAGTCCGGCGTCCGCTTGCGCTATCAATACAAAGACCCGTACACCGGCGAGGAGGAGGAAATCCTCATCGAGAACACCGAGACTCGCGACCAGCCGAAGAATAAGGAGAATGCCTTGCGTCACCTCCGCTCTATCTTGTATGAAAAGGAGATGAACCACCGTCTGGCCGAGCAAGCTAAGATTGAGGCCGGCAAGAAGAAGATTGAGTGGGGCAGCCAGATACGCTCATACGTGTTTGACGATCGCCGCGTCAAGGACCACCGCACGGGGCATCAGACAAGCGATGTCAATGGTGTTATGGACGGCGACATTGACGACTTCATAAAGGCATACCTCATGGAGTTCGCCGCCACGCTCGAATAATCCGGCTCCACTGACGTTTTTTTCAATTACCCCCTTAAACGACATCACCGTGACATCACGATTTGCAGACTCCGTCATATCGGCCCAATATACCATACGGCAAGCACTTGCCGCCATCAATATGCTGTCGGGCGTGCCACTGACACTATTTATAGCAGACTCACGGCAGCACTTGGTCGGCACACTGACTGACGGCGACATAAGGCGCGGCTTGTTGGCCGGAGCATCGCTCGATGACTCCGTGCAGAGCGTCATGCACCGCAAGTTCAGATACTTGCGTCGCGGTGATGAGGATGCGTCCAGATACTTCCGTCAGGCACGCGAGTTGCAACTTGCCGTCTTGCCGGTGTTGGACGATGATGACAAGTTGTTGGACATCATTGACTTGCGCGAGACATCGGCCATGCTCCCGCTCGATGCCGTGCTCATGGCCGGCGGTCGCGGTGAACGTCTGCGCCCACTGACCGAAAAAACACCTAAACCGCTTCTACCCGTCGGCGATAAAGCTATTATAGACTATAATGTCGAGGCTCTGCGCAAATGTGGCATCAGCAACATTTTTGTCACCGTCAACTATCTGCACGAGCAGATTGAGACACACTTCAGCGAGAGCACACACCTCAATAGTGTGAAGTGTGTGCTCGAACCCTCACCGCTCGGCACTTTCGGCTCGATAGGGTTGGTCAGCGGCCTGAAGCATCGCAATGTGTTGGTCATGAACTCCGACCTGCTCACTACTATCAACTTCGAGAAGATGTATGAGCATCACATGGCCTCCGGTGCCTCCTTGACTATGGCCGTCACGACATACACGGTGAGCGTGCCATACGCAATAGTGCGCACCCGAGATGACCGGGTAGAGAGCTTTCAAGAGAAGCCCTCATACAACTTTTTTGCCAATGCAGGCATTTATATAGTAGAGCGAGAATTGTTGTCATCCGTCACCGGGCATGAGCGTGTGGATGCTACCGACTTTATAGACAGCCTCTTGGCACAAGGCAAGAAGGTGGCCTACTTCCCCATAGACGGCACATGGATAGACATCGGATCGCCGGATGACTACGCCCTCGCATGCAAAAAACAATTATAGCCCAAATATGTGTCACTGCTGATGTGAAACATTTGAGGTGACACACAACAGAGAAGAAACCATGGCAGAAAGCAACTTCATAGACTACGTAAAGATATTATGCCGTTCAGGCAAGGGAGGTGCCGGCTCGCGCCATTATCATCGCGCCAAGTATGTACCCAAGGGAGGCCCCGACGGGGGTGACGGCGGCAAGGGAGGAAGCATAATTCTCCGAGGCAACCGCAATCTATGGACTCTGCTGCACTTGCGCTATCAGCGACATATATTTGCCACTGACGGCGAGAGCGGCGGTGCCGGGCGTTCATTCGGCAAGGACGGCGAAGATCGCATAATCGAAGTACCCATCGGTACAGCCGTTTTTGATGCCGAAGACGGCAAATTCTTGGCCGAAATCACCGAAGATGGCCAGGAAATCAAACTGCTGCGCGGTGGCAAGGGAGGACTCGGCAATTGGCATTTTGCCACCCCCACCAACCGCGCTCCGCGTTACGCACAACCGGGCCAGCCGGCTATCGAAAAGACTGTCATTCTGGAGCTTAAGCTCCTTGGTGATGTCGGTCTGGTAGGCTTCCCGAATGCCGGCAAGTCCACATTGTTGTCAGCAATATCAGCTGCCAAGCCGAAGATAGCCGACTACCCGTTCACCACCATGGAGCCATCGCTCGGCATTGTCAGCTATCGTGACGGCAAGTCATTTGTGATGGCTGACATACCCGGCATTATTGAGGGTGCAAGCGAAGGTAAAGGGCTGGGGCTGCGCTTCTTGCGTCACATAGAGCGCAATGCCGTACTACTCTATATGATACCGGCTGACACCGAGGATATCAAGGAGGCATACAACATCTTGCGTCACGAGCTGCATGAGTTCAACCCGGAGTTGTCTGACAAGAGTCGTGTGTTGGCCATCACCAAGTGTGACATGCTTGACGAGGAGCTGAAAGATATGTTGCGTCAAGAGTTGCCGGACGGCATCCCGACGGTATTCATCTCCGCCGTCACCGGCGAGGGTATACAAGAGCTTAAAGACCTGCTATGGACGGAGATTAACTCCGAGGCGGCCAAGTCGACACTCACCTTCACTCATCGCACCCTGGATGTGCATCATCGTGTTCCCGAGGAAGACGAGTATATCTTTGAGCAAGAAGATGATGACGAGTTTGACCCCGGCACAATGACCGACGAAGACTGGACCGACGAGTTCTGGGAAGAAGAGTCAACCGTCAACCCCGGCAACTGATTCACACACAAAACATAAAGTCGCTAAGGACAAATTGTCCTTAGCGACTTTATGTTTGTGTAAGTAGCGGTTTACTTTGGTCAGCTACTTATGAAAAAGGTTCTTACTTTGTAGTCATGATGTTGAGAATCAAGCGGTCAGTCTCGCGCATGGCATCGCGGCCTATGCTTGTGAGGTTATGGATAGTGCGATCCACATCATCCGAGACGATACCCTCGCTGCTGGTCACACAACGGCCGTTGGTAGCAAGTAATGCGCTCATCATCGCCGTGCTTACACCGGATGAAATCTTCATGGCGCATGAGGGCTTGGCCCCGTCGCACACCATACCGGTGAGGTTGGCGACCATATTCTTGATAGCAGCCTGAACCTGTTCAAAGCCACCTCCCATGAGGTATGTGATACCGCTCGATGAGCCTGTAGAAGCCACTACGCAGCCGCAGAGTGCCGACAGTCGACCCAAGCTCTGCTTGATATAAATAGATGTAAGATGCGACAATATCAGTGCGCGGATGGTTTGCTCCTCGCTCGCACCGCAGTCTTCGGCAAAAATCGCTACCGGCATTGTGGCGGTGATACCTTGATTACCGGAGCCGGAGTTGGACATTACCGGTATTGCGGCACCGGCCATACGCGCATCGCATGCGGCAGAGGTATAGATGAGCATGTGCTCCAGCGGGGTGTCACCGAAGTATTTAACGCCCTTGGTGCGAATGGTGTAGCCCAATGAGTGACCATAGCCCTCATCCATAGCCAACATGGCGGCTTTCTTGTTCAAGTCGCGAGCTTCGAGTATGAATGACAGCTCCTCTACCGGGCTTTCGGTGGCAAACTCCCAGACGGTGAGCATGTCCAATTTCGGGTCTTGTGCGCCGCTGCCGGCGGTGGTGGAGGGTGAGTCACCGCTCAACTCATCAAGCAGCGTCTCGCGCGAGGTGGCCAGACGGGCAAAGTGTGTGTGCGCGCCTGAAATGACGGCATTAGCCTGCGATGCTTCGGCACTCACAAGCACATCCACATGAAGGATAGAGGGGGCATTCTCATCCAGATATATCTCTATGCGGTCTTCTGCAATAAACTTCTTACCGGCCTCCACAGCCTCGGGATTGACATCCTTGAGCACTTCGAGTCCATACTCGCTCTTGCCTATCAGTGCACCTAATGCGATAGCAATAGGCAAGCCAATCATGCCGGTACCGGGGATGCCGACACCCATGGCATTTTTAAGCATGTTGGCACTCAGGCCGACACGTATTTTTTGAGGTTTGCAGCCGAGAAGCTCGGTAGCTTTGGCTACTGCGAGGGCGATTGCAACAGGTTCGGTACATCCCATTGCCGGGACTACCTCACGATGAATAAGGGCGACAATATCGTCGCGTAGTTGTTTGGGTAACATATTGAATATTAGGTATTAGAGTCAATAGAAAAATTAGCTGCGGCCGAACTGCGGGTTGAGTTGACGGACACACATAATGACGAGAAGTCGCTTTGTGGCCGGGGCATGATAATGCGGTTAAATTTCACCGGTCTCAAAGGGGAGCGTATTCCGGCGAGCCTTCTCTATGCGCTTGTTGGTCCAGCACTTGCGACACACGGCCATATACTTGTCATTACCACCGATTTCCACCTGCTCACCCTCAGTGATGATGTTACCGGCAGAGTCTATACGCGCATTTACAATGGTCTTGCGTCCGCATGAGCAGGTACTCTTGATTTCCTCAATAGTGTCGGCTATCTCAAACAGACGGCGTGAGCCTTCAAACAAATGTGTCGTAAAGTCGGTGCGTAGCCCATAGCACACCACATTGCAGGCATAGTCATCGACCACATGAGCCAACTGGTCTACCTGTTCGGCCGTCAAGAATTGTGCCTCGTCTATCAGCAGCCATGAGGGTATCGAGAGTGTCTCCTCAAATATCTGTCGTATCTGCCGATACATATCCGTGTCGGCATATATCCAGTGGCACTCACGCTCTATGCCAATGCGCGAATGGATAACATTGCGGGCCTCGCGAGTGTCTATTATGGGTTTGAAGCACAGATATTCCATGCCTCGCTCCTCGAAGTTATATGCCTGTGTCAGGAGCATGGCCGTCTTGGCCGAGCCCATGGTGCCGTAGCGGAAGTATAATTTGCCTATTCTGTTCATCCTTAGTGTTTTAAGTAGCTGTTCAAATTAAACCGCTACCATAAATTAAAAATATGATAAGTAGCTTTTACAGCTACTTAATCCTCTCGGTCAAAGGGGGTGTCGAGAGGAGAGTCGGGAGTCTGTGACGGCTCTGACGGGTCATTGCGATGTATATACGGCTGCACCACATAGCGGTCATAATATGACAATACCAGTGTGGTCAGCGGCAATGCAATAATCAGCCCCATAAAGCCGAGCAGACAGCCCCAAATCGAGAGTGACAAAAGTATAATAGCCGGGTTAAGCCCCATGGCTTTACCCATAATTTTCGGTGTCAGATACAAGTCTTGTATGCTTTGTACTATGACATACACGGCCATACTCTCCCAGAAGAGCACCCAGAAGGAGTCACCCCCTCCCACAGAGCCTACAAGGCAGAGTATTGCCGCTATCGGCAACGACAATAGCTGCAGATAGGGCACCAGATTGAGTACGCCGATGAAGAGTCCCAATATGATTCCCATAGGCAACCCGATGATATAGAAGCCTATGGCAAACAGTATTCCTACTAAAAATGCGATGAGTGCTTGACCTCGAAAGTAGCAGTTCATGGCATTCTTGACATCATTAAACACCCCGAGTACTCGCTCGCGATGCGAATGTGGTATCAGCTGCCTGAACGAAAGCATCAGCTTCTCATAGTCGAGCATGATAAAGATGACATAGAGGAAGACTATCGACCAGCTCAAAATACCCATTATCAGCGATATACCGCTGCTTAGAAAGGACCATGACGAGCTTATGAGCTGCTTGGCCGTATCCTGCCACTGCGGATTGCGCATAATGTCCGAGAGGTCTTGTATCTGCAAATTCTCGCGCAAGAAGGTGTGAACCGTGTCCGGCAAGTAAGGTATATTGGTCTGTGCGGCGGCATACTCTTTGAGCAAGTCGGCCATCTCGTTCATCTCGGCACTCACGTATGGTATCAATATCACCAGAGCGACACAAACCACCGCCGTCACCTCAATGAGCGACATCAGCACCGGCAGAAACCTCCCTTTGGTACGTATGAGCTTCGTGTTCCACTGCACTACCGGCTCCAATGTGTATGCTATCAGACATGCCACGAGGAAGGGCAGTATCACTCCTTTCAGCAGGTTGAGCACGTACAGCGTGCCGAGCAGTGCGCATATAGTGAAGAAAATGCGCATCACACGGTCAAAGGTATATGGACGGCGTGAGGGAGTCATTGTATATCAGTTAGTTATCTTGCCATTGCGAACCGGCTCACATCTGCGAGCCATCTGCCTGAGGCTCCGAATGGAGAGCCTGTCGGCCTCCGGCTTACAGAGTTCAAAATTACGAATTAAATATTGAATACACAAATCCGAAATTAAAAAAATTCGCGAGCCTGCATGAATTGTTTGTTGCGAAATAAAAACAATTACCTCAATAATGTGTTTGAATTTTGTAGTAACAAAAAAAATGAGTAAATTTGTGGGAAAATGAAGACACTGACTAAAACAACCTTATTCTTGTGGATAACCTTGCTCTTCCTCATCGGTGGGGCACAGATTGTCGTAGCCCAAACTCCGGCACAAACCTTTGCATCCTCTCCGGCCATAGGGGCGGATAATTGTGCCGTTATCATTATCGACTTGAAAGACAAGAAGGTTATCGACTCGCATAACAAGAATAAGCCGCTCGTGCCGGCCTCCATAACCAAGGCACTGACTATTGCCTCGACTATGAGCAAGGCCGACCTCGACTACAGGTATCACACCAAGGTATATCTGGGAGGCAAGGTTGATGACGGTGTCCTCAACGGCAATCTGATTGTTGTCGGCGGCGGTGACCCCACATTAGGCACACCGCAAGGGCCGAAGGACGCGAGCTTTACGGATGATATTGTCAAAGCCCTGAAAAACAAAAAGGTGACAACAATCAAGGGCAAAATTGTGATAGATGCAAGCGTCTTCCCCGCCCCGGCCACTGTTGCCTCGTGGCAGAAAGGTGACTTGAACAATGCTTACGGCACCGGATGCCATGGCTTCAACTGGCAGCATAATGCCGTCGGCAAGACTGCCGTTCATGACCCGCAGGCGAAATTTCGCTCACACCTCACCTCCGTCTTGGCCAAGGCCGGTATAACCGTGCAGGGCGAAGATATGCCGGACAACAAGCACGGCAAGCCTGTTGTCGACTTCAAGTCGCCCCCGCTCGCCGAGATTATGCGCTACTGCATGGTGAACAGCGACAACCTGTATGCCGAAACTTTCTTGCGCACCTTGGCAATGCTCTCCGGCAAGGACGCTACCCCGGATGAGGGAGCAGCTCTCGAGCTGAACCAATGGAAGAAAAAGCATGTTGACATAACCGATATAAATGTTGTTGACGGCTCCGGGCTGTCACGCTCCAACAGACTGACAGCCGAGTTCCTCGCTGATGTGTTGGTGAAGATGGCTGATAATGTGGATTATGTATCCTTCTTCCCGCTCACGGGAGCCGAAGGCACTGTCCGCAACTTCCTGAAAGGCACACCGCTACAAGAATACATGGCTCTCAAAACCGGCTCCATGAACGGCATACAATGTTATGCCGGATACAAGCTGGACGAGGACTTTGCTCCCACTCATGTCGTCGTGGTCATAATGAACAGTATGCCACAAGGGCGCGAGGCCGCACGCAATGCCGTCAAACAGATGCTGCTGAATACATTTTAAGCCGTTCTTGCTCA
>N._stephensi_709_foregut__coassemble_470_pt1 | contig 14479 bp, 12 predicted proteins | sample N__stephensi_709_foregut__metabat2_high_PE_009 | metagenome-assembled genome bin N | reverse complement strand
TCAGAAGTGACCTCATTTTGATTGTGGTTACTAACAATTCCTATTGAAGTTCAGTCATTAAGCCATTTTCACCCCGATTATCTCATAAGTTTACAAAAAAATTTGCACATTACAGTTAAAAAAACTAATTTTGCAAGGTGAATAATGTGCCTTAGTAGTGCATAGTCGCATCTAATGCAATTATTAATTCTCTAAATGATAGATACTTAACTAAAATTAACCTATTATGCAAATCAAGCAGACGCTTTGCCTGTCCGTGTCCTTGGCAGCCCTCATTCTGGGGGGGTGTGCATCGGATGCTACCGACGGATTAGACCCGGGCAAAGGTAAAATTGCGGTGCATGTGGGTGTCAATGGTGATGTCACTGATGCCATACCGGTCACTCGCTCATCACAAGCCACCATGGTACCACAGACCTCGGAGATCAATCTGAAATTGGCCAAGGCCGATGGCTCGTATGCCGAGTCATGGGGCTCCGTGGCAGAGTTCCCCACAGACAAGGAGTATCCCAAGGGTGCATACACCCTCGAGGCCTTTTATGGTGCACCCGACTTTGAGGGCTTCGACTCCCCTTATTATTATGGTGTTACCGATGTCACCGTCGAGGAGGGCAAGGTAGCTGAGGCTACCGTCACCGCTTCGCTGGCCAACTGCATGGTGAGCATAGACTATACAGACGCATTCCGCTCGTTCTTCGCTGAATACAGCGCACAGACACATGCCGAAGGGGGTGACTACATCTCCTTCATGAGCGATGAGACACGTCCGGCATACATGCGTACCGGCAAGACTACCGTAACCGTCACCGTCACCAAGCAGAACGGCCTGTCGGCAAGCATCGAGGCAGCCGAGTTTACGGCTGACCCGCGTCACCATTACCATATAACACTCGATGTCAATGACGGACAAACCGGTCAGGGCGAAATCGTTGTGCAATTTGATGACAGCATAGTCACCGAAGATGTCACCATAGATGTCTCTGATGAAGCTATGCTCACACCGGCCCCGACAGTGACACCAACGGGCTTCACACACAACAGCCCCGTTTCAGCTGACGAGTGGGCAACAATGAATACTACTCGAATGACCGTCAATGCCCCGGCCGGCATAAGCAAGGTGACTCTCACATGTCAGAGCCCCTATCTGCAGTCAAAGGGCTTCCCCTCGGAGATTGAGCTGATGACCATGACAGATGCACAACGCGCACTGCTCGAGTCTTTCGGCCTGCAACTTGTCGGATTTAACAAGACAGACAAAATGGCCGTCATCGACTTCTCCGGCATAACCGAAAATATCACCGGTGCCGGCACACATACCTTCACCGTAGTTGCCAAAGACAAGTACAGCAAGGTGAACGAGCCGGTGAGCCTGATAATCAATACTCGCTCCATCAACACGCAGATTATTTCCGTCCCCGACATCTATCTTGATGATATACAGGCAGTGATGAATGTCAACAGCGACGCTTCAAACTTCGCCAACAGCAAGGTAGCCGTTCAGGTGCAGAATGAGGGTGTATGGTCAAGCGTACCCTTCAAACTCACAGACAAGGGCGATGGTAATTATGCACTCAGCTTCAATGTCCCCGACGGCACACAGAACTATCCCGTACGACTCACTATGAGCGGCAACGTGGTAGGCTCCGCGACAGTGCGCAAGGTGGGCGTATCCGTGTCAGCCAACGAGGTTGATGTATGGGCTACACACGCCACTGTCTCCGTGCGCAAGAATAATGACACACCGATGAGCCAACTCTCATTCCTTGTCAGCACTGACGGAAGCACCTATTCGAGAGTGAGCGCCACGGCCAACTCCGACGGCACTGTTACCATCACCGGCCTCACACCCGGCAAGAAGTACTATATAAAGGGCACAGACAACAACGAGCTCTCCAACTCATTGAACACCTTGACCTTCACTACCGAGGCCGCCTTGCAGCCCGAAAACGGCGACATGAACGACTGGAGCAAAGACGATGGTTGGCAGAAAAGTGCCGTATACGTCAACACAATTTACAACTACTTCCCGTGGAGTACTGCTACAGACAATGCTTATTGGGCAACCCGCAATATGCTGACTACCAATAAGGAACATGGCAATTCTTCCATGTGGTATAACTACTATGCCGGCACATATAATGTAGCCGGAATGAATGGTACCAACGCCGCAGAAATTTGTACCGTCGGATATGCCAAAGGAGGAGCAAATACTTTCATTTCCGGTGGGGGTATTTGTTACGCAAAATCGGCCGGCTACTTGTTTATGGGTAGTTATACATATGATGTGGCATCCGATACCGAGACTTTCAGTTATGGCCGACCCTTCACTTCACGACCCGCTTCACTCACATTCATGTATAAATTCACAAGTGTGAATTCAGAGAGCTTCAAGGCGTATGTAGTGGTAGAACATCGCAATGGAAGTCAAGTCACCGAGTTGGGACGTGCCGAACTGATTTCAAATGAGGACAAGAGCGCTTTCACCAAAGCTACTCTGAATATTAATTATACCAACAAGAAGCTCAAGGCAACTCATGCCTATGTAGTCTTCATTTCTTCTACTGCAGAGAGTCCCACAGTCAAGGCTGTCCGGGGTAGTAAAAATGCTTTACAAGGCTACATTGACTCACGCTACATAGGTAATATACTTGATGTGGATGATATTGAGTTTGTTTACTAATACAATCTAAACAAGAAAAATCATGAATAAGATAATTAAGATATTTTCAGTGCTTGCTTGCGTGTGCTTGTTGTTGCCTGCTTGCAGCAAGGAAGACCCGTTTCCCGGTGGGGAGTCATCAGACAAGACCGGTGAGGTGAGCTTCCGCAAAATGGTCGTTGAGGTAAACAACGATGTCAATGAGGTTCGCTCCTCACAGGTCAATGTCGGTGAGTTTTTGGTTGAGGTGACTTCCACTGCCGGTGTTACCGAATATGCCGGCTCATATGCCGAAATGCCCGAGGTTATCACCCTCCCCGTAGGCGACTATACTGTCACCGTAAAGTCACCCTCAAACCCGGATGCAGCTTGGGAGACTCCATACTATGAGGGCACTCAGACATTCACTATAGTGGAGAATGAGGTGACTTTTGTTGAACCCGTAATCTGCAAGATAGCCAATGTCAAAGTGACCGTCCTGTATGACTCAAAGCTCCTCCCCTATATGGAAGATGACTGTGTGGTGACAGTGCAGACCGGCATAGGTGCACGCCTCGACTTCGCCAAGAACGAGACACGCAGCGGTAACTTCCGTCATGTCGAGGGTGAAGGCACCGCCACGCTGGTAGCCTCATTCAAGGGTACTGTCGACGAGAACTATGAGGAGAATATCCGCACATATACAGATGTAGCCCCGGGCAACCACTACATCATCACTTACACCATCAAGACGCCCTCCGGCCAGGAGCCGGACATCACCGGCACAATCAGCGCGCGTGTCGAGGTGGATGCCACTGTCGAGGTTGTCAATATGAATGCCAACATCAATGTAGACAACGACTATCTGGCTGACACCGACCGTCCGCAGCAAGGCGACAGGCCCGGTGGCGGCTCTACTCCCGGCGGCGATGAGCCCAACCCGCCGACAGTCAAGAATGCGCCTACCATCACTGCAACCATCGGCGATGCTCCGGCACAATTCGACACTCCGATAGAAGTAACTGACGACCTCGGCAATATAGGTATCAAAGTTGTCAGCGAAGCCGACAGCGGTTTCACTCAGTTCACCATCGACATCAATTCAGACACACTGACTTCCGACATCCTTACCGGAGTGAACCTTGACAGTCATTTGGATTTGATTAACCCCGGCAACCTGAAGGAGGGCCTTACCAACCTTGGCTTCCCCACGGAAATCGCCGGCTGGAAAGAGGCCTCATTTGACATCACCATATTTGTGCCGTTTCTTGGCATTTACGGCGCCGGTAACCACCGATTTGTCGTCACCGTGGCCGACGCCAACGGCACTACTGTCCGCACACTCTATTTCGTAACAAAATAAGCAATCCCGGATATGAAAAAGAACAGTTTATACATTGCAGCCACAGTGCTGAGTGCGGGAGCGCTTCTGTCGTCATGCGTCAGCGAAGACCCCTTCGGCGACGGTGAGGGCAAGTTGAGCATGAAGATGGTGCTCAACCATACCATCACACGCAGCGGCGACGAGATCACTGACCAATCGTTGGCCGAAAAAGCCACTATATACATCTCTGACACAAAAGGTCTGCTGTTTAAATACCAAGGCACCGATGAGCTCCCCGGCTCGCTCTCTCTTAAGACCGGCAGCTATGTGGCCGAGGCATGGACCGGCGACTCCGTGAGTGCCTCTTTTGACAAGAAATTCTATCGCGGTTATCAGGCATTCAACATCAAGACTGCCGAAACAACCAATGTGGTGCTCAACTGCAAGATAGCCAATGTGGTCACCTCCATAGCCCCTTCACAAGACTTCTATGACCATGTCAAGGACTATAAGGTGACTGTCGGACACTCATATGCCACCCTCGACTTCGACGAGGAGAACAAGGATGCACACGCCTACTTCATGATGCCCTATGACAATGAGACAAAGGCATACGAGCCGAACCTGACTTATACCGTAACCGGTGAGCTGAATGACGGCACACCGTTTGAGAAAACCGGAACTATCTGGAATGTGGAGCGCGCTCACGAGTATGTCATCAACATGGCTTTCACACCCTATCAGGCAGACCCGTATGGCGGCGGCTTCATTCAGATCACGATTGATGACCATGAGCTGGTGATAAACGATACAGTCGAGATTACCGGCGCACCCGTCATTACCGGTGTCGGCTTCAACCTCGCCGAGCCGGTGCTGACAGAGCCGGGCAAGTTCGAGACCTGCAGCATCTTTGTGCGTTCATTGGGCGAATATCGCACAATGGCCGTGCATACAGATGACTATGCCGCTTTCGGACTGCCGAGTGCCGACCTTGACTTCTCAACCGCTGACAGCCAGACCATTCAGGCATGGAATGATGCTGGTATGAGTTGCACATTCGCCACTGATGCAGAGGGGATATACACCGCACGCATATTCCTTGCCGACGCCATGCTCAACAAGCTGCCCGGTGGTATGTATAACATCAAGATAACGGCGGTGGATGCCAATGGCAAGAAGCGCGAGCGTACATGTGTGCTCAACGTCAGCGATGCCGGCGTGGTACTCATGGAGAGCAGCTGGCAAGACATTTATGCCACACATGTCACGGTGTACGCCAATATCATCAAAGATGAAGCCACCAACCCCGGTATACGCTATCGCGAAGTCGGCACTGAGGAGTGGACTGAAGCGTATCCCGCTGCAGCGAGCAACCTGCGAGGCCGCACACGTGCCTCCGGTGACCGCATAGCCGTGACACTCACCGGCTTGAAGCCCGGCACACGTTATGAATATCAGGCTATTGCCGACGGCTTTGTCAACGAAAGCTCGTTGTACTTCACTACGGAGGCCGCTTTCGTATTCCCCAACGCTTCGTTTGAGCAGTGGAATACATCCGGCAGCGTGTTGATACCCGGCGAAATGGACTCTGACGGAAAAGCCACCTTCTGGGACAGCGGTAACTGGGGTTCATCTACGATGAGTGTGAACGTCACTCAACAGTCATCTGATGTCAAGCACACCGGTTCTTATTCCGCCAAACTGGAGAGCCAATTTGTCGGCTTTATGGGTATCGGCAAGTTTGCCGCCGGAAATATCTTTGCCGGCACATACGTGCGCACAGATGGCACTGATGGGATCCTCTCATTCGGCCGACCGTTCAATGGCAGCCGTCCGGTTAAGCTGCGCGGTTGGGCTTATTACAAGCCGGCTGAGGTGACAGACAGCTCAGATGACGACTTGCACCCCGATATCAAGAAGGGTGACATGGACCAAGGCACCATATACGTGGCTCTCACCACCGAAGCTCGCGAGATACGCACCAAGTCTTCCGAGCGTCAACTCTTCGATGCCAATGCCTCATACGTACTCGCATACGGCCAGATTATCTTTACCGGCGAATACGGCTCGGCTGATGCCATGAAGCAGTTTGAGATTACACTGGAGTACAAGGATGCCGCTGCCTTGCAGAAGGCCGGTTATATAGTGCTGACAGCCGCCGCCTCACGCTACGGCGACTACTTCACCGGCGGTAACTCCGTGCTCTACATCGATGACCTCGAGCTCGTCTACTAATCGCGCTTAAGGGTCTTAATGCCTTTAATGCCCTTAATGACAACAAATAACCTCGGTGAGAATGAACCCTCGCCGGGGTGCAAAACAGATTATTCATCATGAATAAGATTTTCAAAATAGTATTTATAACCCTATTGTCTGCCATTGCGTATCCGCTGGCGGCGCAGGAGGCGGTGCCGCAAGACTCGCTCCCGAAGCATGTACGCGAGATACCCGAGTTCAAACGGAAGATTGAGTCTACCGTCTTTATACCCAAAGGGCAATGGGCTGCCGGTATTTCGGTGAGCTACTCGCAGACTAATCAGAGCAAATACCAATTCCTCATCATTGAGAACCTGAACGGCGATACTTACTCCTTCAAGGTAAGCCCCATGGTGGCATACTTTGTGAAAGATGATATGGGGCTTGGGGGGCGATTTGCTTATTCGCGTTCTCTGACCAAGCTCGAACAGGGCGATATCGTGTTGGACTCCGAGACAGAATATAATATCGAGAACCTGTATCGGCTCAGCCACTCATATAACTTCACGGCGATAATGCGCAACTACTTCTCATTGGGGACGAGCAAGCGTTTCGGCTTCTTCAACGAGCTGCAGTTGGAGCTGGGAGGCGGACAGAGCAAGCTCATGCAAGGCAAGAGTGAAGACATCACAGGAGCATATACTCGCGATTTCCACTTCAATATCGGCTTCGCGCCCGGCCTGGTGATGTTCCTTAACAATTATGCCGCCTTGGAGGTGAATGTCGGCGTGTTGGGCTTTGGCCTCACCTCTACCAAGCAGATAGACGACCGTATATATGAGTCGCGTCGCAAGAGCGAGTCGGCCAATTTCCGTGTCAACCTCTTCTCTATAACTTTTGGTACAACATTTTATCTCTAATCGCTCATGAAAAAGATTATCAGTATTTTGGTATTGCTGTGCGGAGCGGTGGGGATAACACTCGGCGCGCAAGAACGCTTGCATCTCGACACCCTTTATGTTGATGGTGTCAAGCCGACACAAGCAGGCAGATATGTATGGATACCGGACAGCCTGGTGAGTGATGTTACTGATGTGCTGGACGGATACTCCACAATAGTGGAGAAAGTGCCCGAGCCGGAGAATGACCTGGTGCGAGTCGGCAACGATACCATCTCACAGGTATTGCGCGACCGCAATATAGGCCGTTATGACCGCGGGCTATATAATTACCTGTTCATACCGCAGCGACGTTGGCAATTCGGTATCACGGCCAGTTACGGCAAGTTCACAACCGAGGACCTCAAGATACTCGACCTGGTGAGCAACTTGGATTTGGACATCACCGCATACTCCGTCAATCCGTATATCAGCTATTTTATTCGCAACAACCTGAGTGTCGGTTTGCGATTCGGGTATACAGACGCGAAGGCCGGCATAACATCGCTCGATGTTGACTTTGACGAAGACCTCAACTTCAGCTTGCAAGATGTGCATTACAACAATGAGACATACAGTGCGGCCATCTTCTTGCGTCAGTTCTACGGGCTGTCACGTGCCGGACGCTTCGGCGTGTTTAATGAGGTGGAGTTGTCATTCGGCTCCGGCAATGCCGACTTTATCCGCTCATATGACGGCAAGCCGCGTGCCACACATTCAACTTACATGACTACCAAACTGACCTTCTCTCCCGGTCTGTGTGTCTTCCTGATGGACAATGTATCGTTCAATATAAGCTTTGGAGTCTTCGGCTTGCACTTGCGCAATGAGAAGCAGCGCACCACGATGGTTAATCCCTCAGACCGCGAGGAGATACCCGACGAGACCGGGTCTCGCTTCACCTCCGGCGCTAACTTCAAGTTCAATATATTCAACATCAATTTCGGCCTCGGAATACATATCTGACACACTCGGAATCTTATCCCGGAAATTGAACGCACCACATAATCTAACACTCAAAATATGCGTTTAAAGACATATCATATAGTTATACTTTTGCTGCCGGTGCTCGCCGGATGTATCAAGAATGACATACCTTACCCTCGTATACAGCAGAATATCCTGACATTGGCTGTTGAAGGACAGAGTGCCCCGGCCGCCATTGATGACAAGACACTCACTGCTACCATATATCTGGATGAGACGACTGACCCCTCCACAGTCAAGTTCACCGACTTTACATATACCGAGGGCGCCGAGTGTTCAAAAGATCTCCTTGACGGTGTATATGACATGACGCAACCGCTCAAGGTGACACTCTCTCTTTATCAGAATTATACATGGACGGTGACAGCGCAACAGTCCATCGAGAGATACCTCACGGTGGCCGGGCAGATAGGCGAGACAGCCATCGATGTCGCCGGCAAGCGCATAGTGTTGTATGTGCCGGAAGCCACTGATTTGAAGACAATAAAAATCAACTCCATCAAGCTCGGCCCGGCAGATATCACCACTATGACACCTGACCTTAAGGCCGGTGATGTCGTTGACTGCTCACACCCTGTGGAGATTACCGTCAAGTATTTCGGCAAGACGGAGGTGTGGACTCTCTATGTGGACAAGAGTACAGCCATCGTCACCACCACGCAGGTGGATGCTTGGGTTAATGTGATTTGGGCATATGCCAATGCTCCCGAGGATGCCGACAACGGGTTTGAGTATCGCCTGAACGGCACAGAGCAGTGGACCAAGGTGCCCAATGAGTATATCACTCGCGACGGAGGCTCGTTCAGTGCCCGGATACCGCACTTGCTCCCCTTGACGACATACGATGTGCGTGCTTATTCCGACAACAACTACTCCAACGAGATGACCGTCACTACCGGTGTGGGTCAGGTGCTCCCTGATGCCTCATTTGACGAGTGGTGGCTGGACAAGAAGGTGTGGTGTCCGTGGGCCGAGAATGGTGTATCTTTCTGGGATACCGGCAACACCGGAGCCGCCACGCTCGGACAGAGCAATGTGATACCCTCGACCGACACTCCCACCGGCAAGGGGCAGAGTGCCGAACTTTCGACGCGCTTCGTCGGCATTGCCGGTATCGGCAAGTTGGCCGCCGGGTCTCTGTATGCCGGGTCATTTGCCAAGGTAGATGGTACTAATGGTATACTCGATTTCGGACGTCCTTGGAGTGTGTGTCCCACAAAGCTTCGCGGATATTACAAATACATATCATCACCAATCAATTATGCTAACGATGAGTATAAACATCTGCTCGGTCAGCCCGACGAATGTATCATCTGGGTTGCGCTGTTAGACTCTGACGAGCCTTACCAGATACGCACCAATCCGAAGAACCGTCATCTCTTCGACCCGGATGATCCCAGTGTGATAGCATATGGTAAGATGCAAGTGTCTGTCAGCACAGACGGGTGGCAGGAGTTTGAGATACCATTTGAGTATAAGGCGACAAATCGTACGCCCAAATATCTGCTTGTCGTGAATGCCGCCTCATACCTCGGTGACTACTTCACCGGCGGCACCGGCTCAACACTTTGGATAGATGACTACTCGCTCGATTACGACTATTAAACTCTTACGACTATTAAACTCAAGGCTTGAATATTGATTTGTCTGCCTATGCAACGAGCCGTGTACATATTCTTGCTGCTCATGTTCGCTCCCTTGTGCGGATATGCGCAAGATGAAGACCTCTCAACTGCTTGCGGTGATGACAGTTATCCTTTGTCGATAGATGAGTCGCGAGTATTGCAGACAACCTACTCTGTGGAGTTCGGTGGAGAGCATGCCTTCAATACCTATCTGAGTCCGTTGGTGCAGACCGGGTGGACACTCTCCTTGGCCGGCGAATGGAGTCGCCCTATGGGGCACTCAAAGAGTTGGCGTCAAGAGGTGGAAGCGCGTGCTCGACTCGGCATCATGACCAACCCGGCCGGCAATGCATATATGGATGATGTGCAAGCCGACTTGTCATGGCGAGCCATACGCTCATTCACACCCGTCAGCGGATTGACCCTCGGCATAGGAGTCGGCGCGTTGTTGGAGGGAGGCGCATTGTATATGCCTCGCAACTCCAATAACCCGGTGGCCGCACGTGCATACATGGGAACGACCCTCGAGGGGCGTGCGGCATACTCATTTCGCCTTTGGGGCAAGTGCTTCAGACTGCTCGAGTCTGTCTCATTGCCCACGATAGGCATCTTCTTCAGTCCGCATTTCGGTCAGAGCTATTATGAGATATATTTGGGCGAGAGAGATGGGTTGGTACGCTGTGGATGGTGGGGCAACCGGTTTGCCGTCAACAATCACATTGCAGTAGAGATACCCGTATGCAGCACACGTCTTCGCCTCGGTTACAGGTTCGAAGCGGCCAACTGCATCGCATCCGGTATTGATACGCGTATCACTACACATGCTTTCACCTTGGGTATCACTACCGACTGGTTAAATGTCACACGTCGCCATGAAAAATCCATGCTTTAACATATTCTCATATACCATTGGCAATGTGCATATGACAGTTCAAAGAGTCGTCCGATACATGATGCTGATTTGCTTGTCGGTGTTGTGTTGCGCATGTGCCGAAACGGAGGACTACCATAATAGTGCTCGCGACAATTTCGAGTGCCTTTGGAAGACGCTCGATGAGCATTACTGCTTTTTCGAGCAGAAGGGCATAGACTGGGATGAGGTGCATGACCGATATTATCCGTTGGCTTTGGAATGCGAGACATATGGTGAGCTGTTTGATGTCTGCGCGGCCATGCTCGATGAGTTGCGCGACGGCCACGTTAACCTTATTTCCACCTCGCGCACTTCATATTACCGCAAGTGGTGGACCGACTATCCGCAAGACTTCAATCTGCGCACCATACAAGAGTATTATCTCAACTTTGACTACCTCTCCACCGGTGCGATGACCTATCAGAAGATAGCCGGAGGTAGGATCGGATATATCTATTACAGCACCTTCAGCTCCACACCCGGCGCAAATGCTTTGGATGGCATATTCACATACTTTGAAGACTGCGAGGCTATCATCATCGACATACGTAATAACGGAGGGGGACTGCTGACATCGGTAGATGCTTGGGTAGAGCGGTTTATCGACAGCGAGATTGTCGGCGGGTACATACGCCACAAGACCGGAGTGGGACATAATGACTTCTCCGACCCATATCCGATAACCTATAAGCCGGTGACCGGCGGCCGTGTCAAATGGCGCAGGCCGATAGCGGTACTCACCAATCGCGCATGCTTCTCCTCGGCAAACGACTTTGTCAGCGTCATGCAAGAGCTCCCTCAGGTCACCGTCATAGGAGCAAAGACGGGTGGCGGCGGTGGCTTGCCTTTCTCATCGGAGATGCCTGCCGGGTGGAGTGTACGCTTCAGCGCGTGTCCCGTGACGGATGCTCATGGTCGGCAGATTGAAGACGGCATAGAGCCGACACCGGGACACGAGGTGCATGCTCCCGACCTCGAACTCGCCTCCGGCAAGGATGCCATACTCGACCATGCAATAGCATTCTTGCTCGGTCAAAGTTGACAGCCTCCTGCTTATGACATATGGTGTAACCTTTTAGAATGAACCGCTTATGACAGACACACCCCTTTTCAGTATCATCACAATCACATATAATGCCGAGAGCGAAATACCGGCTACTCTCAGGTCAGTGGATGCTCAGACATTTACCGACTACGAACATCTCATAATCGACGGCGCCGGCACTGACCGCACCATTGACTTAGCTATGGGAAAAGGAAATATACCCCGGAATCCCCGGCGACAAGTGTACAGCGAGCCGGACAAGGGGCTATATGATGCGATGAACAAGGGGCTGGCAAAGGCGCGTGGCAAATACGTGTTCTTTCTCAATGCAGGCGACTCGTTTACGGCAGTCGACACGTTGTCAAAATATGCTGCTGCAGTCCTCTCCGACCCGGACATCATATATGCCGACACGCAGCTTGTCGATGCACAACGCAATTTAGTGGGACCCAGGCATCTGAGTGTGCCGGAGCGGTTGACATTCGAGAGCTTTGCACAAGGTATGCTGGTGTGTCATCAAGCCTTCTGTATGCGCCGAGCCAAGGCCCCGCTCTATGACCTGACATATCGCTTCTCCGCTGACTATGAGTGGTGTCTGCGCTGCCTTCAAGCCACCACGCCCGACAAGGCTTATAACCTGAACTGCGTCGCTATAGATTACCTCACAGACGGCCTCACCGACAAGAACAGGAAGGCCTCGCTCAAGGAGCGGTATAAAATAATGTGCAAGTATTACGGCATCATGTCCACAACTTTCCGGCATATAGGTTTTGCCGCTCGTGCCTTGCTCCGCAAATTTTAATGTGCCATTGCAAGTGTGAGCACTGATATGTGCACATCTGCGGGGAGTGCTTCCGTCAGGACACCGATGCAATTGCGTAAGGTTGAGCCGGTGGTGCATACATCATCTATGAGCAGAATGTGGCGATAGCCGGGTGTGCCGAGCAAGGGTGAGCGAGATGATATGTAATATGCCCCCTCCACATTGTTGAGGCGTTTAAGCGGACTCATCCTGGTTTGCGACTTGTGGCGACGTGCCTTCAGCCCGTTTATTACAGGCACATTCAGCACGTACGACACACCTCGAGCCAGCTCATAGCTCTGATTGTATCCACGTTTGAGCAATCGGCCGTAATGCAGCGGCACCGGCATGATGCAGTCCACCCCGGTGAACATGCCGGTGCGAAACAGCTCCCATGCCATCTGCTCTCCCACATGCCGGGCCAATCGTTGGCCACCGCGATACTTGATGTTGATAAGCAACCGTGTCATCGGCTCATGCCTGCCGTAGTGCAGCCACCCGTGTGCTTGCACGATGTTCGGAAACAGCCCCAACCGGTCTTTCATGCCGTCATACCCGGCCGGTATTCGTGGCAAGGTAGATGAGCAACTTTCGCACAGATGATGTTGAAACCCGGCCAGTTGTCGACCACATATCACACAACAGCGAGGCCAAAACACCTCGCTGACGGATGATGCCAGTTCCTTTATTTGCTTAAACATGAGTCTGTCAGTCATCAGCCGATGCAGCTCGCACATCAGCTATTACCTCCTGTATCAGGTCAGACTCAAACCCATGGGCGTACAGCTTGCGCATAAGCTTCACGCGGTCGGCATACTCATTGAGATTGAGCGAGCGAGCACCGCTTTTCACCAGACGATACAGCACGACACGATATGTGTCCTCGTCAATCTCGGTGAGGGCTTCATTTATCAGATGTTGAGGTATATGCTTTGTGCCAAGCATCAGTGCAACCTTTCGTTTCCCCCACCCGTTGAAGCGGATTTTGTCGCGAGTATAAGCGCCGGCAAATCGTTTCTCATTCAAGAAGCGGTGCTTTGTGAGATAGTCGATTACACGATCAGCGGACTCTTGGTCTACATTATGCTTGCTCATCTTGAGGCGCAAGTCATATTCGCACTGTTCACGCATCACACACGCCATGGACATCGCTTCCAAGGCACGTTTTTCGTCCCATGGAGCGGGCGTTCCCTTTTGTTTGTTATTTTGAACCTCGTTTGACATTGTCAGAAAGTAATATTACCCCCTACACCAAAGGACACGAAAGTGTTTGAACCGTCAGGTGTCGGAGTCTCGATGAGAGTCGGTCCCACACTCATATTATGCTCCTTGGCGAAAGGTGTTGTGCATAACAGACCGAACGACGAGCCGATAGCGGCACCGGCAAGGACATCCCAAAAATCGTGCTTTTTGGCATATGTACGCCCCCAAGCCACATATCCGGCAACGGCATACATCGGCACACCGAACTGCCACCCATAGCGCCGCATGACGAATGAGGCATCTGCAAAGGCCAATGACGTGTGTCCCGACGGGAAAGAATGATTGTCGCTGCCGTCGGGTCGCTTCTTGTGCACCAGATACTTCAAGCCGTAAGTGACGGCAAATGTCCCGGCACACTCTCCGGCGCCCAAAGCGATACCTTTCCAGTCTTGTTTGACAATAGCGATAGCCAACGTGGCTACCGGCATGGCTATCACGGCCACATCTGTCGAGGTGCGTACCCCTTTGCGGCTGCCACTAATCTCTATCGGCATGTCGGACACATCCGCCTCTTGCCCGTAAACATACACACCGGGCAGACAGGTCGCAAGCACCAACAATACCACAATAATGTTTTTCATAAGTAAATTATAGTAGAAAGAATTTCACGAATTTAGGCACGAAAATAATCAGCCCCGTCACTACTGCGGCGATGACGAACAATAGCACTGCCCCGGCGGCCATATCTTTAGCACGTTTGATGAGAGGGTCATGTGTCGGGCATGTTTTGTCGGCAAGTGCCTCGATA
>N._stephensi_709_foregut__coassemble_467_pt1 | contig 14545 bp, 6 predicted proteins | sample N__stephensi_709_foregut__metabat2_high_PE_009 | metagenome-assembled genome bin N | reverse complement strand
ATATTGATAGCCAACAATATGGTAAACATCACCATGGTAGTGCTGCTCTCATTCGCCATAAATCAAGTTGTGGTGTTCAACTCGGCGTTGCTCAACTTCTTGCTTCAGACCGTCTTTTTGACATTCTTGCTGTTGTTGTGCGGCGAGATTTTTCCGAAATTGGTGGCCAAGGGGCGCCCTTTGAAGTGGGCACTTTCCACCTCTTCCGGTGTGATGTTCTTGTATAAGCTGCTCAAAGGGCCGGCCTCCATTATGGAGAAGAGCACCGGTGTGGTGCACCGCATCATCAGCAAGCATAGTGAGTCCATCTCCACCGATGACCTCTCGCAGGCTCTGGAGATGAGCGATGAGCCGGCCGGCAAGGACAAGGAGATGCTCGAAGGTATACTCTCTTTCGGCGAGAAGAATGCCGGAGATATCATGATAAGCCGCGTCGATGTCACCGATCTGGAGATACATGCCGGTTTTGAGCAAGTGGTAGACCTGATACGATCTGCCGGCTACTCGCGCATACCGGTATATGACACCACACGCGACAACATCAAGGGCATCTTGTACAGCAAGGACTTGCTCTCATACGTGGGGCAGCGCAATGACACCTTCGCGTGGCAGTCGCTGCTGCGCACTCCCTATTTCGTGCCCGAGAGTCGCATGATTGATGACTTGCTGGAGGACTTCCGCAGCAAGCATATACATATTGCCGTCGTGGTGGATGAGTATGGCGGCACCCAGGGTATCGTCACCCTCGAGGATATTATAGAGGAGATTGTGGGCGACATCGATGATGAATATGATGATGAGTCACCATTGTACAAGAAGCTCTCAGATGACACATTCGTCTTTGAGGCCAAGATACCCATGACGGACTTCTGTCGTATCACCGACACCGACCCCCAGGACTATGAGCAGTATGGCGAGGCTGAGACGCTTGCCGGCCTTATATTAGCCGTCAAGGGGGATTTTCCGGCCAAAAAGGAGTCGCTCATTTGCGGTCGTTGTCGCCTGTTAGTGCTTGATATTCAGAAACATCGTATCATATCCGTGCGTTGCAACGTCATGCCGGAGCCACAGACATAAACAGCAGTAGTGGAGACAGAGTTTATATATTGGAGACATCGCACCCCGGCGGGTGTCAAGGTTGAGGAGGTGAGCGGCGGTGAGGGTCGTTCAGCAGTCGTATGGCGTGCCATGGCCGCTCAAGTATGGAAGGAGAACGGGCCTGACGGATACCGCGAGGTGGAACACATGGAGACGGGGGCACCCTTGCTTCACGGCGAGCATACTCGCATTTCCATAACCCACACCATGGGGTTATATGCAGTGGCAACATTGCCTCCCACTCCCGAAGCGGACTTGGGGGTATTCAGCGAGCGCACGGCTTTGGGTATAGATGCCGAACGTGTCGACCGACAAAAGGTGCTGAATGTGCGCCAACGCTTCCTGACAGCTGACGAGCTGGCTCTGATACCGGAAGATAATCTCGAGGCAAATATCATAGCTTGGACATGCAAGGAGGCGGTCATCAAGGCGACGCTAAACCCCTCTATTGACTGGCATAACAATATCATCATCGAGAGCTTGCCGACAGCCGTAAGCACCATCGAGCAGAAAAGCCGGGTACCGCAGCCGTCAAAATATTATGGCGCGGCTCACGCAATGATTGACGGGAGGCAAGTACCCTTTATTCTATATACATATCGCACGGGCGAGCATGATGAGTTTATCGTCACGATAGCCATCACGCCGCGCACCGCAACATATTCAAAACTGAAATAAGGCGGGTTCATTCCAAATCAATTTATAGAACCCACCATAACTGAATCACAATGAAGATAGATCAGAAAATACAATCTGCTGTGAGTAATGCACTCAAAGCACTTTACGACCTTGATTTTGAGGCTGACAAGGTGCAAGTGTCAGCCACCAAGAAGGAGTTTGAGGGCAATCTCACCGTCATGGTATTCCCTTTCCTGAAGGCTTCTCACAAAGCTCCCGAAGCTACTGCCAACGAGATTGGTCAGTGGCTCGTCGACAATGAGCCGGCAGTGTCGGCCTACAACGCCATCAAGGGCTTCCTTAACCTTGTCATAGCCCCGGCTTATTGGGCTGATGTGCTTAAAGATATCGCCGTCACTCCCGACTATGGCTTCAAGCCGGTGACTGAGGACTCACCGCTCGTCATGGTGGAATATTCATCTCCCAACACCAACAAGCCGCGACATCTGGGGCATGTGCGCAACAATCTGCTCGGCTTCTCCCTGGCGCAGATCCTCGCCGCCAATGGCAATAAGGTGGTGAAAACCAATATCGTCAACGACCGCGGCATACATATATGCAAGTCGATGCTGGCGTGGCAAAAATGGTTTGACGGCGCCACACCCGAGTCTGCCAACAAGAAAGGCGACCACCTTATAGGCGACTGCTACGTAGCCTTTGACAAGCATTATCGCGCTGAAGTAAAGGAGATTATGGAGCGTGAAAATATCTCCAAGGAGGAGGCTGAAGCCAAGTCCTCTCTCATGGCCGAGGCTCGCGAGATGCTCCGCAAGTGGGAGGCTGCCGACCCCGAGGTTCGCGCCCTCTGGGAGAAGATGAACCGCTGGGTGTATGACGGCTTCGATCAGACATACAAGCTTATGGGCGTCAACTTCGACAAGATATACTATGAGAGTCAGACATATTTGGAGGGCAAGGAGTTAGTGCTCAAAGGCCTTGAAGATGGCTCGATGTATCGCAAAGAGGACGGCTCGGTATGGGCCGACCTTACCCCCAACGGGTTGGACCACAAGCTGCTGCTCCGCTCTGACGGCACCTCGGTGTACATGACACAAGACATCGGCACCGCCAAGCTGCGCTACCGCGACTTCCCCATTGACAAGATGATATATGTCGTTGGCAATGAGCAGAATTACCACTTCCAAGTGCTGTCCATACTCCTTGACCGTCTCGGCTTCAAGTGGGGCAAAGATTTGGTACACTTCTCTTACGGCATGGTGGAGCTCCCCGAGGGCAAGATGAAGAGCCGCGAGGGTACCGTAGTGGATGCAGATGACCTTATGGCTACAATGATAGCCGACGCTGCCGAGGCTTCAGCCGACAGACTCAATGAGTTGCCCGCTGACGAAGCTGCCGACATAGCACGCAAAATCGGTCTTGGCGCGCTGAAATACTTCCTGCTGAAGGTCGACCCGAAGAAGAATATGCTCTTCAACCCCAAAGAGAGTATCGACTTCAACGGCAATACCGGTCCCTTCCTGCAATACACCTACGCGCGTATCAACTCCGTGTTGCGCAAGGCTGATATAGACATAAAGTCAGCCGCAGACATCAAGGAGCAGTCTCGTCAGGCCACCGGTGCACTCCCCTCAGACAAGGAGGTGGATCTGATACAGCGCCTGGCAGACTTCCCGGAGATTGTCAATGCCGCCGCCACATCATATTCGCCGGCATTGTTGGCCAACTACGCCTACGACCTTGCCAAGACATACAACCAATATTATCACGACAACCCGATACTCAAAGAGCCTGACGCCGCCGTCCGCGCTCTGCGACTGCTCCTGTCAGCCACAGTGGCTCGCACACTGGAGAGTGCCACCGGCCTGCTGGGTATCGAAATGCCGGCAAGAATGTAATAAACCTTTTCGGCAATACGTTGTCTAATATAGAGAGTTATAGTCTGACCTCCTACTTAAGTAGAAACAAAAACAACAATAATAACACGATGCAGTATTACAACAATCAAACACCGCCGCCCCCACCGTTTGCAACGGGCGCTTACACACTGACCCAACAGGTTAATGCAGTCATGAAGAAGGTATATGTGCGCATGTTCCTCGGACTGCTCGTCACAGCCTTTATCGCATTGGCCATCGCCTCCTCACACACGGCACTCACCATCATATATGGCAACCCGATAGTATATTGGGGTATGTTCATCGCCATGATTGTAATGTGCTTTGTCATACCGGCCAAGCTCAACAGCATGAGTACAACCACATGTATGCTCTTGTTCTTCCTGTTCTCGGCCCTTATGGGTGCCTCTCTGGCCTCAATATTTGTCGTTTACACCATGAGCTCCATAGCCTCGACATTCTTCATCACTGCCGGCATGTTCGGCGCAATGAGCGTTTACGGCTACTTCACCAAGAGCAACCTCGCCAAAATGGGCACTTACCTGTTCATGGCTCTCATAGGACTGATTATTGCCTCTGTGGTAAACATCTTCCTGCACAGTGACACTCTGGGATGGATCGTGTCGATAGCCGGCGTGCTCATCTTCACCGGACTAACCGCATATGACACTCAACAGATCAAGCAGATAGCCTCTGCCAATCTTGCACCGCAGCTCACTGACAAGCTGGCAACCATGGGCGCATTAAACTTGTACCTGGACTTCATAAACCTGTTCTTGTACCTGTTGCGCTTCCTCGGCTCAAGCCGCAACTGACAAGCAACTGAATAAAACATACGAGGGCACATCGACATATCGGTGTGCCCTCATTTGGTTCGTCCGACAAGGGCGTTGGAAAGTTGAAAGTCCTCGGCTACGCCTTCTATAGTGTGGGAGGACAGGTGAACACGAAAAGAGGTGAACACCTCTTTTCGTGTTCACCTCCTACTCAATGCACTCTACCGGCAGGTGGCTGTGATTGGCTCTGTCGCCGGCGGTATCTTTCGAGACCTCCGAATTGGCGTTGCCCTTTGTGGCGTGTCCGGTGTTTCGACAGAGCAAATCACGAAGTGCATACAACACATATAACATTCAATTTCGTGCCGGTGGGGGTGGTCATGCCTCGCACCGGCGGTGCTATCTTCAAACCTAAATCATGGTGCCGCAGCGGATGTTCAGAGCCGCTGCGGCGGCGGATAGAGTAGAGGTTGTTGCATAAACCTCTTGCTTATGCAACTCCCTCGCGGATTAATGTTTAATGATCAGTTTGCGTACGGCTGTCCGGCCGGCGGCATCACTCATCTTCACAATGTATGTGCCGACGGGCAGTGTTGATGTGTCTATTGTGTTAGTGCCGGAAAGGAATTCGAGATTCATCATGCTGCGTCCGTCCATGGAGTAGACGGCTACATTGTATTCGGATGTATTTGCATTTACTTTGACATATGTGTCTGCCGGGTTGGGGTACAATACCACGCCGTCAAGCTCAACAGCAGCTATGCCAAGGGGCTTGCTTGTCATGCTAACGGGGATGTTGACCCACTCATGGCGACCACGTTGTGTGGCGTGGGCTATGAGGCTGAGTTGTTCATCCTTCTTGGCAGAGCAGATCACTGTGCTTCCCTCGAGACTGAGACACTCGTCATCGGCTTCAATATCATAGGTGACAGTGCCCTCTTCGGGGTCGAAGCTGAAGTAAGGTGCCAGGTCGAAGCTGTCTATCGGTGACTCTTCATCGTTGACTGCCAAGGTAACGGCTGTACCTTGTGTCACGGGACGTGTCGCGCCCAGATTGTCTATGCAGACGTATGCCGGGGTGGTCATGCCGCCGTAGTTGCTCTTGGTAGAGGTCATGTTCCACTCTACTGACACCACATCGCCGAGCGGTGAGAGGTCAACCCACTGCCATGTGTCAAGATACCAGCGGTCTTTCTCATCAGCAGCGGTGTAGTCGGCCAGAGGTATGCTGAGGGACTTCTCGGAGCCGTCAGCGGCGATACCCTTAAGCAGCAGTGTGAAGCTGTCACCCTCGTCGAATGCGCCGTCGCTCATGCCGTCACCATTCAGGATAGCATCTACCACCCATGCACTGTTGGTGATATACATACCGGGGATGGTTTGTCCCTCGTCAGTATTGCTCAGTGTGGTAGTGGTGTGACCCATGTAGGGTGAGACGTATACCACGCCATAGTTTGCGCTGTCATCTACACCATGACCGACGGCTGAGTTCCACTGGTCGGTGACGTATGATGAGAATGAGGTGGCTGTGTGGTTGGAGTATCCGAAGAATGCCCAGCTGTCCCAATCGGCCATATAGAGGTTGTTGAACTCAAATGAGCCGGAGAAGAACGTGCCCATCATATAGTCTTCATCATCCTCATTGCCGCACCAGTGTGAGTCTTCATCCAGATAGAGGTCATCAAATGTTGCAATCACCATATCACCATGTACGCGTACTACGGTAGAGGCTGAAGCCTGTGCGCCGCGTGCGTCGGTGACATTGACGATATAAGTGTTGCTGACAGACGGAGTGTAGGTGTAGGCGGCGTCTGTTGATACCACATTGCGAGCAGCATCAATCCACTCGTATGAGTAGGGTGCTACACCGCCGTCGATGGCTACTGTCAGTGAGTATTCTTCGCCGGCATTGACAGCCTCGTCTTCATCATGATTGATGTTCAGGAGCATCTGCAAGGGGAGAGCACCTACATTGTCGATATATACGTCGCCCTCGCTCTCAAGTGTGATGTATGTGAACTTGCCCATGTTGCGCAGGTCGACATATCGCCATGTCTGAGATGCATCGACATCGGCAGTCTCCAGTTCGGTCAGATTGTCATCCATGGTGGTGATAGTCACGACATCTGTGTTGCGCATGAACATGCCCTCCAGGCCGAGGTTGGCAGCATTGGTGAGTTGTATCACGGCATACTCATCGTCCATGACAGCCGCCTTGGTGTTGGGACCGGGAGCTACACCGTCGGTAATCTCCTCGATAGAGAAGCCGGTGAAGGACATTGTGCCGTCTGTGAGGCGTGTCTCCTCTTCTGTCGCATCCTCGAAGGTTGCCACACGTGTCGGCTCATAGCTTGTTGTGAACTCATCTGTGGCGAAGACTTCAGAGTCGATGTCGCGCAGTGAGGTGAGCACGGCGTATACGCGATAGGTCTTGTTAGGCATCAAGCCGTTAAGTGTGAGAGTGCTTTCCACGCCCTTGCGCAGTTGCTCGGTTTGATCCTCATTCTTCACATCCTCGACACCGGGTACTTCATGCTCTATGTCATAGACGGCATAGTGCAGTGTGCCGGTGAGAGCACTCTTGATGACATACTCGGCTGTGTTGTGAGTAACATTCTTTACTGTGGGATAGCCGTCAGCCGGAGCGGGAGCTACGGTAGACTCGGCATACTCATAGGCACCGATGGTGGGCACTTCGGCACGGTCAGCGCCATAGAGGTCTGTTGTGATATAGTCTATCGGCTGACCGCTGACAAGCTGTCCGGCATTGGCCGGCTCGAGGAACTCGGTCGAGAGGAACTCGGTAGACTCGTTGTATGAGTCAGTCATGGGAGCCCAAGTGCAGAAGTCTTCAAAGCTCTTGCTGCCCTCGACATAACCCTCGGGGAGTTCGGGTCCTGATGTTGAAGTGCCGCCGATGTAGCCGAAGTTCTCGCCGGGGTTGTAGCCTACATTATGCGAGATGATTGTCTTCTGAGTGTATGCCAGGCGTTGTGAGTAGATCACATTGCCGGGAGTCTCCAACTGCAGGATGTTGTTCATGATGCGAGTGCCGTCAATCTCACCTGCCACATATATACCGGTGACACGCTCGCCCTCGGTGTTGGCGGCTGCCATGCGTATAGTGTTGTTGATGACATCGACATTCGGAATTCCGTTGTTGAAGCGGATACCGCAGGCGGAGCCGCCGGGAGCGTCAGTGATGTTGATTTCGTTGTTATATATGCGACGTACACCATCCTTGACATTGTCCATGTTGTATATGCGCAGGTATATACCAACGGGGTTGGGGGTGTATGTGCCGTTGCAGGCCTTTGTGCGTATGACGTTGTTGCAGACAGTGATGTCGCCGCCAAACTCACTCAGGTCCATACCATAGGGGGTGGAAGTGGTTTCGCCCTCAAACATGATGTCGTTGCCGCTGATATAGGCATCCTCCTCGTTGGCAACATAGATACCCTTGCTGCCCTGATTGCGGAATACGTTGTTGATGATGCGGCCGCCATGCTGCTTGGGATGAGCCACAGTGGATGTGCCGGTGAGAGCCACACCTATATAGCCGCCGTCAAGCAGACAGTTCTGAATGGTGGCATAGTTGTGGTTGCGGTTGATGTCGCCGCTCTTGACGTACTGATAGATGAGGTATGAACCATTGCCGGAGTTGGTATTCTTGGCCTGACGAACCACGCAATTGTCGATGGTGACATGCTCACTCTTATTGCGGAAGAATATCATACTCGGGAAGTTGGTTGCTGTCGAAGTGACGGTGACATCGCGCAGAGTACAGTAGTCAACACCGTCGAATGTGAAGACGCCGTAGCGCTTGTCATAGTTGCTTGAGCCGGGGTCAGAGTAGGTGTTGTAGCTGATGATGACATTGTCACGATTGCCGCTCTTGGAGCAGAATGTGATGGTGTTGACATCAGAGCTGCCGATGATTTCGGGCACGGTGACGAGCTCATTATAGTTGCCGTCTTCCAACTCGAAGACTACCGGGCCGTCGATACCCTCGCTCATGGCCTCGACTGCCGCCTTGATAGAGAGGAAGTCTTGGTCACCGCTTGTGCCGATGGAGTATGTGCCGTGCATACCCTCCTGTATAGTGAGGAGTACTTGCTTGTCCTCAGTCGGGGTGACGATGGTTTCGTCAGCTGAAAGGCTGAGCAATTGTGTCTGCACCTTGGCATCAATTTCGGCTTCGGTGGAGATGTCGTATGTGAGCCAGAAGTAGTATGTGTCGGCCTCGGTGAAGCTCTGTTTGTCCTCAATGACGTATACACCATCGGTGAGAGTACCGGTGCCATATGGGGTGCTGAGGTCAAATGCGTCGTTCACGCCGGTGTAGTACACATGCACACCTGTGATGACTTCAGTGTCACTCTCCAGAGCGGCTACTTTGAAGTTGTCGATAGTGACGGTGTCTTTCTCGCCGGAGGTGGTGACGGTGAGTTTGAGCATCTTGTTGTCGGTAGAGCCGCGGAGCAGCTTGCCGTCGTTGATTTGGGTCACCTCAACGCTCTTAATGCTCATGGGTTGCGGCACGAAAGACTCTACCAGTATCTCCCAACCGGTGTTGATGTTGTTCTTGGTAGGGTTAAATGATACCGTGATAGCGCCATCTTCGGAGTGTGAGATGATGGGGTTGATGTTGGCGGCAGTCTGGCTGGATGACAAGCTCTGTATCGGCTTGGCATCAGCAGCCGGATTAGCCCCCTCATAGAAGTACAGGTAATCTTGATAGTTGGTGTAAAAGTCCTGTATGGTCATGCGGATAACTTCACCCTCGCCGCCGGGGAGGAAAGTCACGTTGCCGGAGTGGCTTGTGGTATACTTGCCGTCAGCACCGCCGTCGTCATAGAAGAGCATTGAGCCTTGCACGGTGACAGTGGCATTGTTGCCGGTGAAGTTGTATATGTTCTTGGTGAGGAGCTCGCCGTCCGGGTCGCCGTCAGTTATGGCGGCATTTTCGCCATTGATTGTTTCGGCTGTCAGGGCTGCATCAACGGATATGTTGGAGGCGAAGCCGTCGGCCATGTCAACAGCGAGCCACAGGTATGATGTGCCCTCAGACAGAGTGAGTGCTTCGGGAGCGAATGTCACTGTCTGTGACTCAACATCGGCCTCGCTGATAAGCTTGGTAGTGGCGAATGTGTCTGATATGCCGGTGGAGTAGAGCTTGGCCTTCTTGAGGAGCTGCCAATTCTCTTTCAGGTCAAATGTGAGGGAGTTGATAGTCAATGGGTCTCTGTCGCCGGTGGTAGTGCTGACGATGCTAAGCAGTGGCACGTCGGTAGCTGAGGGTGTTGCAGCCGGGCCGTTGGTGACTTGTTTCACTTCCACACTCTCCAGAACCATGGGCATGGACTTGTACTCGCTCACTTTGGCCTCAAAGCCGTATGCGGAGGTTGCGGATATTGAGCTGTAGAAGAGTACCGTGAGAGCACCATCGGCATTTGTGGGGCGCAGTATGCGACCCGGGCCGGTGGCGTATGTGTCGGAAGTTACTTCCCAAATGACGGGGGCAGTGGTGTCCTTGCCGTCATAAACGCGGAAGACGGGAGTAGTCGAGGAGTATCCTTTGTAGATATTGAACTTGGTGAAGTCCATTTGCACTATCATACCCTCATCGCCGGGGAGGAAAGTTGTCACCTGATTGCCGGAGGTGGAGTCGTATCCGTAGTAGGAATAAGTGGGGGGGAGATTTTTGAAAATCCAGTCACCATAGATAGTCCTTGTGGTGGTGGCATTGTCGGAGTAAGCGATGTTGTTGACAACGCGATTACCATCGGGGCTGCCATTGTCGGTGGTGAAGTCATTGACTTTAACCACAGCGGCGTCTATCACTTGCTCATTGACAGCAGTGGGGTCAACATCAAAGGCGAGCATGAAGTAGTTGTCGCGCTCATCAAGTGCTTGCGGTGTTGTGAGGCTGATGACAAACTCATTGTCGATATTTGTGGTTTCACCGACTATGGAGCCGGTAGCGGAGCTGTCCTTGCCCAACCAATAGAGAGCGGCACGAGTAGTGCCGGCAGTCGACTTGTTGGAGAAAGTCATGCTGCTCACCTCAACCGGGTTGACTGTGCCGTCGGTGTTCACGCGCACCAGCAGAGTGCGAGCGTTGGTGTCGCCGGCGCTCACTGTCTCGGTGTTGGGGTGTGAGGCATCCACCTGAGCGATAGCCATATTTTGCGGCTCAATCTCCTCAATGGTAGCCACGAAGCCGGGCTGCGGATTAGTGCCGGTGAGAGATTTGAGAGATATGGTCATAGAGCCGTCGGCTGCAGTGGATGTTATAGCTAACGGGGTGGGGTCTTTCAGCAGTGTAGCCAGCAGAGCATCGTTGTTCTTCTCTGTGCCGGCATAAATCTGAAGTATGTCGTTATAGTTGACCGAAGAGGTGTCAAACAGTTTGAGGTATGTGAATGTGGCCTTAATCACTTTGCCCTCGGTGGAGGGTATGAAAGTGGCCATACCGTCAAAGCTGAGTGTGATGTTGCCGTCGGCACCACCATCATCATAAAGGGTGAGTGCTTCGTCTATGGTGTATGTCTTGGGTGTATAGTCGAGACGAGCTTCGCTGGCTATAGAGAGGTCACCTTCAGGGGATTGGGGCGTGGCAACACGCTGTATGTCAGCCACGGTAGCTCCCGTGATGGTGGCATCAATTTTTGCTCCCGGAGTGGCGTCTGCCGGGATGTCGGCAACAAGCCAGAAGTAGTTGTTACCGCCACGCAGTTGCTGAGTGCCGGTGAAAGTGATTGTGCCGTCAGCGGCCTCTTGCGCTTCGCCGAACTGTGTACCGGAGGGTGAGTTGACACCCTTTGAATAGAGCACGCGAAGGTTGTTCAAATTCTCAAATGAAGTTGTGCCGTCGAGTGTAAATGACAGGTCAGAGCAGTTGAAAGCGTTATTGCTGCCCTCAGTGACCAAGTTGACGCCCAACAATACGGCATTTGACTGCCCGCGATAAATAGAGGCATCGTCCGGCATTGAGGTGGTCACGGATTGCCATACCATGTCTGAGGGGATGAATTCCTCTACCGTGGCCTCCCATCCGGCACCGCCGTCTGTGTAGCTCTTGCTATGGTAAAGTACTGACAACGAGCCGGTAGTACTCTCAAACGATTCGCCGCTCAGAGTGCCGGTAAGAGCTGCCATATACCCATCGGGCACCGGTGAGGAATAGGCTGTAAAATCGATGTCACCATCATAAACATAGACGGTGGCCTTGCCGGACAACTGGAACGTATCAAAGGTGATACGTATCTGTCTGTCCTCTGTGGAGGGGACAAATCGCGTGTAACCGGCATAAGAAGTGACAGTCATTCCGTTTGGCCCTCCCATGTCATAAAACTTCAAGGAGCCGTTGACTGTCTTGTCACCTTGTCGGCCATCCTTCTTTGGCATGTTGAACTGTTCCACATCGTCTGCGTGAGCATACGTGGGGACAGCTGCCATAGTTAGAATGACGAACAAGAAACTTAATAGTCTGTTCATGCTTTTTGGTTTTAGTTTTTAGATAGTATAAGGTAAAATAGAATCTTAACCTGAATAGCTGAATAGCTGATTAGTATATACTTATCAAGTATCCTAAAACCTCCGGCATATGCCGGACAGCATGAGTCGACTGACAGTCGCATGTATACGACCGAAAGCAGACCTTCGTGTGCAAAATAGCCTATGACACAATGATTAAAAGTGACAAACCGAGACCATAAAAATATGTGCCATACACATGCCCTAACTCCCGAAGGCTCGCGGATACTCACCGCACACAAGGGTGCGGAGTCACAATTGGCAGGTCTTCTGGCTCGTTCATGGTCGTGTGGATTGGTGATTTGTCACCTCTATGAAGCATTGCCTTCCCAAGGTTGAGCGCCTCAGTGGCTTAAAGCTCCAAACCATTGCCAAAACGATGATAAACAAACTGTCATCATGTATGGCGGAACTCACAGCAGCGGGTACTGCAGCCGATTCGCACGGCTTTCCCTATTAACCCATGCATCAGTCAGTGAAGACAGAGTGGCCGGGTTTACTTTCCAAATTGCGCTGCAAAATTACAACTTTTTTTTAAATAATACCAAGCATTGACAAAAATAATTTCTTCAGACTTTTACGAATATCTCATATTGCCTGCTGAGAACAAAAATCGATATGGCGAGTAAACAATTGTTTTATATTGTTGTTGTAAAAGATGAACACACAAAATTTGTTGTGAGTGATAGAAAATTATTGATGTAAACAACAATCTTAATTTTATAGCTTATGAAACCTGTTAATTTTTATAAGGCTGATAAGTCATTGGCGGGTACCAAAACACTGGAAAATCTGACTGCGTCATACGCCGCCGAGTCTATGGCATACACTCGTTATAACTTCTATGCCGCTCAGGCTGAGTCAGAGGGATACTACCCGATCTCCGAGATTTTGAAGGAGACTGCTGACAATGAGATGCATCATGGCAAGGTATTCTTCAAGTATCTGCAAGATGGTGAACTCATACCGGTAAATCTGCCTGCCGTAGCTGCCGGAGTTATTTCCGATACATCATCCAACCTGAAGGAGGCTGCTCGCGAGGAGGAGTCAGAGGGTGTGGACTCATACATCAAAGCAGCCAAGGTGGCCACAGAGGAGGGCTTCCCGATTATCGCCGCACACTTCAATGCGATAGCCAAGGTTGAGGCATTCCACAAGGCTCGTTTTGACGCTCTGCGCGAAATGGTGGACAATGGCACATTATGGAAGAGAGAAAAGCCCATCAAGTGGCAATGCATGGTTTGCGGATACGTGAGCGAGGGTACCGAACCTCCCAAAGTATGCCCGGCTTGCAACCACCCGTATCAGCACGCAAGACCTCTTGAGGGTATCTGAAAAACACTCGCGCCCCACGGCCATAAGTTGGGGGCAAAAGCATAAAACGAGGGTGTGCCAAAATTTTGGTACACCCTCGTTTGGTTTATGCTTTCAGATGTGATGAATCTCGCATCTGACGGCAGAAGTGTTTATCTGCGGCCTTTGCCGTTGGATTTGTTGCGAGCGGCTTGCTGCTTGCGAAGCTCTTCTTGCTGACGGCGTTGTGCCTCTTCAAGACGTGCCATGAAGCCGCTTTTCTTTTTGGGCTTTTTGGCATTCTCGGCCATGGCTTTGCGCACATCATCTTCTTTGACACACCAGCGACGGATAGCCCATGACTGTACGATTGTGATGAGCAGTGACAGGAAGTAGTAGTAGCTCAAGCCGGCGGCGTAGTTGTTGAAGAAGATCATGAAGAATACCGGCATCATATACATCATCCACTTCATGCCGGGTGCTCCGGCACTCTGGCTCGCCATGTTGATGCGTGTGTAGATGATATTGGTGACGGTCATCAACAAGCAGAACAGGGATATGTGGTTGCCGAAGTATTCGGTAACTAATGGTATATGAGTGTTCCATGAAATGATGGCATCAGGTGCTGACAGGTCATGACACCACAAGAAGCTTTGCCCTCTCAGCTCTATACAGCTGGGGAAGAAGCTGAACATGGCGAACAGGATAGGCATCTGCAGTAACAACGGGAGACATCCGCTCATGGGGTTGGCTCCGGCCTTTGAGTACAGGGCCATTGTCTTCTGCTGACGTACCATGGCGTTCTCCTGGCCGGGATATTTATCGTTGATAGCCTTGATATCCGGGGCGAGAATACGCATCTTGGCCTGGCTCTTGTAGCTCTTGTATGTGAGCGGGAAGAGCACTATCTTGATGAAGATTGTGAGCAGCAGGATGATGATACCGTAGTTCCATCCGAAAGAGCCGAGGAAGTTGAACACCGGGATGATAATCAAGGTGTTGATCCATCTGAAGATGCTCCATCCGAGCGGTATGAGTTGAGTCATGTCGAGGTCTTCGCCACGATCTATGCGGTCATCCAGTCCGGAGAGAAGCGGATATAGGTTAGGGCCAAGAAAGAGGTCGAAGTTTACCGGTGTTTTTGCGCTCCAGTCATACTTGTTGACGGAAGCATCGGCTGACATATATTTGAGGTATGCGTCTGCTTGAGAGCCGAAATTCTCCTTGTCGAGCTTGACGGATGTGAAGTTGACATCGTCCATGGGCGACTTGGCAACCAATACTGATGAGAAGAACTGGTTCTTG
>N._stephensi_709_foregut__coassemble_440_pt1 | contig 15011 bp, 12 predicted proteins | sample N__stephensi_709_foregut__metabat2_high_PE_009 | metagenome-assembled genome bin N | reverse complement strand
ATATATGAGCGGCTGCGAGTTGCCCGACTTGCTTATGTCGAGCCACTGTTCCCAACTTCCGTAATTGCCCAGAGCGAGAAATTCGCGCCACTGCGGGGCATAGTCATTGCAATACAAAAGCCCTTCACTTTTCTTCTTGACATATGGGAATGTGAAGTGCATATCGGCATTGTTGAGGCTCTGATGTTGCAGACAAGCCGGGCAAGTGCCGCAGCTGTCACCATTGTGGTGGTTGGGACAATGCACATATTGGGCCAACGCACGCGCCATAGCCAGCTTGCCTATACCGGCCGGCCCGCTGAGCAACAATGCGTGGGGCAGTCTGTCGGAGTCTGCCATATCGCGCAGGCGCGTCTTGACGCCCTCATGTCCTGTGATGTCTGCAAATTTCATATTAGAGGCACTTCATCATAGTAGTGTTGATTGCAAAATTAGCCAAAAAAACCGACATCTCCAAATATTTGCGTATATCGTGAAAAAAGCGTAATTTTGAAGCATGATTCCTTTTCTGCAAAGTGTAGCTAATGAGATTGTAGCTCGCTATGGTGCTCGCGTGGCTGACTTCCTGATTGTCTTGCCTCACAAGCGAGGTGTTACGTATATGAGGCAGTACTTCGATAAAGCCTTGAGGGACTTTTATCGAGGTCGTGCCGACATGTCAAAGTATGGCGATAATGACAAATTGTTGGAAGACGATTTGGCCCGATACGTACGCGGTGTCATGCCGCATGTCACTTCCATCTCACAGCATGTGGAGCGCATATCGAAGCTGAAGAAGGCGAGTCATATGCAGCTGCTTTTTACTCTATATTCAACATATAGAGAACTTTATTGTAAAGGCATACCGGCTTCGGCCGATGAGTTTGAGGCATTCAGACGATGGGGCGAAACCATCATTTCGGACTTCAACGATGTAGATATGTATGATGTCGATGCCGATGCCTTGTTCCGTAACTTGGCAGATTTCAATGACATCGCCACAGACTATCTGACAAAGCAGCAGAAAAAGGTTATAAGCAAATACTTCGGAGTCGAAAATCCCGGCGAGGCCGTTGAGCGGTTCTGGAAGAACTTCCACCGGCAGGGGGCAATGCAGCAAGAATTCATCTCGTTGTGGGAGAAGCTGACGCCCCTGTACCACGCCTATAAAGACGCCTTGAAGCATCAAGGACTCTCATACCCCGGTATGGCCTTCAAGCTCGCCGCCGAGAATATCGAGACGGGTAAATTCACATTCAAGTCGTTCCGCGTGGTGTATGCCGGCTTCAATGCCTTGAGTACCTCCGAGCGTCGACTGTTTCGTGCCGTCAGCTCAGTCAAAGCACCTGACGGAGTGTCGCTTGCCGACTTCTTCTGGGACGCGCCGGGGCGTGCGCTTAGCGAGAACTCGCCGGTAGACGCCGCTCACTTCTTACGCAAAAATGCAAAAGAGTTCCCATGCTCCATTGAGTCGATGCGCAACTATGACACATCGCTCCCGGAGCAGCAAATCACCGAAATAGCATGTCCGGGCAATGTGGCGCAAGCCAAGGTGATTTCATCGCTGCTCGAACAGATTATTCAAGGGAAAGGCGAGCCCTATATCGAGCCGGCACGTGTGGCTGTTGTTCTCCCCGATGAGGGGTTACTGTTCCCCGTATTTCACTCCATACCGGCCGACATTGTCGGCACGGCCAACATCACTATGGGCTATCCGCTGCGACATACCAACGTGGCCTCATTCGTCAGCCTTATCAGGCAGATGCATGCACGAGAGAGAGAGCTGCAAGGAGTGCACAGATACTTCCATGAAGATATCAAGATGCTCCTTGGCCACCCCCTTGTACGCGCATATCTGGGTCATGAGGCCGCCAACAACCTGCGCGGATATATGCTTCAGTCACGCTTGTATTTCGCCTCTACTGACGAAATGCTCGCAGCCCTCGACAAGGATGTCAAGCTCAAAGAAGACACCATCTGCAAGCTTAAAGAGATGTTCGCTCCCCTGCCCAAGAGCGATGACCCGAGCATACCAATCGGCTTTATCGTGCAAATATTGCAGCAGATACGCACCACTCTGGTCGGACCCGAAGATGCCGACAAGCCGACTGCGTCCGATGATGAAGATCAGCAAGAAGCCGGCTCTCTGACAGTCGCCAACATAGACAGATATATACAAGTATTTACAGAGTTTGGCCGGCTGTGCCAAGAGCATAAGTTGAAGATACCGGCCAAGACGGCAGTCACCATGGCTTGCCGTCTGCTCAACAACGAGACTATTGCGTTGCAAGGCCAACCCCTCACCGGTCTGCAAATTATGGGTATGCTCGAGACACGTGCTTTGGACTTTGACTACCTGATTATCCCCTCGATGAATGAGCGAGTCTTCCCTCGTCGGCTGCGTCCGCGTACCTTTATACCCGATGCATTGAGGATAGGATACGGCATAGCCACCACACGCTTTCAGGAGGAGATATTTGCGTATCACTTCTACCGCCTCATAGCGCGAGCCAAAGAGGTCTATCTTTTGTACGATGCCTCACAGCGAGGTATGAAGAGCGGCGATGCATCGCGTTACCTGTTGCAGCTGAGGTATCTGCATAGTGCCGGTGTGACACCCAAGCGTATCACGGCGCGATATGACCTCGACACTCACAAAGAGCACGGCTCACTTAAGGTGGTAAAAGATGCCAATATACAGAAGATACTCAACAGCTACCTAAGTAAAGACGACGGCGCCAAGGCTCTCTCCGCATCGAGCCTGAAGGAGTATCTGGAGTGCCCGTTGAAATTTTACTTCTCGCACATCCGCAGTCTGAAAGTGGACAGTCAACCCACTGACTATATGCCGGCCTACACTATAGGTAATGTGTTGCATAAGAGCATGGAATACATTTATAACTCGCCCTTACCACCTGAGATGCTCAAAAACAAAAACAAGGATAAGAAAGAGAAAGAGGAAAAGACGGTGACTGTCACCCGTGAGCAGATACAAGATTGGCTCAACGGCGGTCGGATAAAGGACTATGCCAACTTGCATGAATTAGCCATAGACGTCATGCGGAAAGAGTATATGCCCGGCGCGCCTGAAGATGCGCCTCTCCCCGGCGATGCATTGCTGAATCTCGGGCCTATCGAGACACAAATACGTTGGTGTCTGCAGGCAGACATGCGGTTGGCTCCGTTTAAATATATCTCATCAGAGTTTGATAGATTTACGACATATAAGCTCGACGACACACGTATTGTCAATATGCGTGTCATTATAGACCGACTGGATCGTATAGACCTGCCCGGAGCCAAGGACAGAACACGTATTGTCGACTATAAGACCGGTTCTGACAGCTTGTCCTTCAAGAAGTTAGATGAAATATTCGGCAAGGAAACAAAAAAGTTGGCCATCTTTCAGCTCATGCTGTATGCCACTCTCTATTCGCGCGAACTCTCACTCCGCAAAGGCGAAGAAATAGCACTCTCCATATACAAGACCACGGAGTTGCGCCGCGAGGATGCCGACACCGCCGTGCAAGGTGGAGACAAACCGATAAATTCGCATCTGCGATACGAGCAAGAATTTTGTGAGCGGCTTGATGAGGTGCTTAAGGAGCTGTTTGATTACGACACGCCATTTGCCCCCGGTGAGGGATTGCCAAACTTCTCCGAAATAGCCAAAAAGGCTTGCTTGTATTGCAACTATAAAAACTTGTGCAACGTCTTGTAAGCTCATTGTCAGCGTGCCGCAGACGCTTCGCCGCCGGGTAAAAACACGAAGTATACGGAGGCGATAAGCAGCACGCCGGCCACAATATGGTTCCAACGCAGATGAAAGTCGTTAAACGCTATCAATGAGAAGACTACGAACACCACCAAGGTGATCACCTCTTGCATCACTTTGAGCTGCATGAGTGAGTACGGCCCGCCGTTGCCCTCATAACCCATGCGGTTGGCCGGCACCTGGAAACAATATTCCAACAGCGCGATACCCCACGAAAAGAGTATCACCACGAACAGAGGCCAGTTGGCACTCACGCCGGAGCTTTGCAATTTGAGATGGCCATACCAGGCCAATGTCATGAACACATTGCTGACAATAAGCAGCAATACCGTAAGTATCATCGGATTCATAATGAGCTGTTCAAAAAAAAGTCGGCGCAAAGATACAAAAACTTCAACATCCCACAAAAAATGCGCCACGATTGCGTCGCGATTTGCTGCTTTCAAAACATTTAGTTATCTTTGTGGCCGAAATATATGGTGGGTTCTATAAATTGACCTCCTACTTACCAATTCAATTTATAGAACCCACCATATTTGTTTGGACGCGATTTCTAACCTATTGACATAATACCATGAATGTGAATATCAACCCCGAGGAGCTGGATTTGCACTATTTGCAGTTGTTGAGCAAATCCTTCCCCACCGTGGCCGCTGCCAGTACGGAGATTATCAATCTGGAGGCTATCTTGAATCTCCCGAAAGGGACGGAGCACTTCCTCACCGACATACACGGTGAAGATGAGGCTTTCCGCCACGTGCTGAAGAATGCCTCCGGCACTATACGCCGCAAGGTGGACGAAATCTTCGGCACATCATTACGCGAGGAGGAGCGACAAGACTTGTGTACGCTGATTTATTATCCGCATGAAAAACTCAAACTCGTGGCTCGACATGAGAAGCACATGGATGAGTGGTATCAAATCACCCTCAACCGTCTGGTAAAGGTATGCCAGAATATTTCCTCCAAATATACTCGCTCAAAGGTGAACAAGGCTCTCCCCAAAGACTTCTCATATATCATTCAAGAGCTGTTGCACGAGACAGAGGCTGACCCGAATAAGAGTGCCTATTTCGGCCAGATTATTCACACCATCATCTCCACACAACGAGCCGAAGCCTTCATTGTGGAGCTCAGTCACCTCATACAGCGTCTTGCCATAGACTCGCTGCACATAGTAGGCGACATATATGACCGCGGCCCCGGTGCGCATATAATCATGGACACACTTTGCGAATATCATAATGTTGATATTCAGTGGGGCAACCATGACCTGTTATGGATGGGAGCATATGCCGGCAATGAGGCTTCAATGGCTAATGTGGTACGCATATGTCTGCGCTATGCCAACCTCGACACTTTAGAGGAGGGTTATGGTATCAACCTGCTCCCCTTGGCTACATTCGCCATGGAGACATATGCTGACTCCCCATTAGAGGTGTTCAACCCCAAGATTAAGTTCGTCAGCAAGTATTATACCAACAAGGAGTTACGCATCATCTCACAGATGCACAAGGCTATATCGGTGATACAGTGGAAGCTCGAGGCCGCCATCATAGCGCGTAATCCCGAGTATGATATGGATCGTCGCAACCTGTTGCACCGCATTGACTTTGAAAACGGCACCATCAACATCGACGGCGTGGATTATGCGATGAAGGACTGCGACTTCCCCACCATTGACCCGTCTAACCCCTATGAGCTCAATGAGGATGAGTTGGCTATCGTGCGACACATGCACTCATGCTTCGTGGGCAGCGAGAAACTGCGTCGCCACATACGTTGTCTGCTCCACCGCGGCTCATTCTATTTGGCACGCAACAACAACCTGTTGTTCCATGCCTCCATACCCTTGAATGAGGATGGCTCATTCAAGACTGTCGTAATCAACGGCGAGCCGTTCAGCGGACGTGCATTGCTCGACCGCCTTGATCGCCTGGTGCAGCACGCTTGTCGCAAAGGTGATGATGAGAACCCCATCAAGAGATATAGCGTAGACTATATGTGGTATCTGTGGTGCGGGGCTGACTCCCCCTCATTTGACAAGAGCCAGATGGCCACCTTGGAGCGATACTTGCTCGACGACAAGGAGCCGCAAAAGGAGGTTAAAGGCTGGTATTACAGACTCTCGGACTCTGAGGAGGTATGTCGCCGTATTCTGGAAGAGTTCGGACTTAACCCCGATACCGGCCACATAATCAACGGCCATGTGCCGGTAAAGATCATCAAGGGCGAGAAGCCGGTGAAGGCCGGTGGCAAGCTCCTGGTTATTGACGGCGGCTTCTCCAAGGCATATCAGCCGGAGACCGGTATTGCCGGATATACTCTGGTATTCCACTCACGCGGTTTGCAATTGGTGCAGCACAATCCGTTCGAGAGCCGTCAGAAAGCTATCGAGGAGGGTCGTGACATCATTGGCACCACAGTATTGTCGCAGTGGGGCAGCACACGTCTGCGTGTACGCGACACCGACAAAGGGCGCGACCTGCAAGCGCAAGTGCGCGACCTGCATCAGTTGCTCTATGCCTATCGTCGCGGACTGATACGCGAGGGTCAGTCTCACCATGAGCTATAAGGTGGGTTCTATAAATTGAGCGCACCGAATAACATTTATAGAACCTACCTTAAGTGAATCCCTTTGCTGTCGAGATAGCCGTTCAGTATAAGTACGGCGGCCATCTCGTCAGCCAACTCTTTGCGCCGCCGGTCTTTCTTCTTGAAGCCGGCGGCTATCATGTCGCGATGAGCTATCGTCGAGGTGAAGCGCTCATCAAACATAGTTACCGGCATGCCCGGCATCTCTCTTTTCAGCTTGCCCAGAAAGGGTGTGATGTAGCGCATAGACTCTGAGGGTAAGCCATTGAGTTGTGTGGGAAGCCCCACGACTATCAAGTCGACACTCTCAGCGGCACAGTACTCTTTCAGAAAACCCATGAGCCGGGCTGTAGGTACCGTGGGCAGCCCGTTGGCAGTGATACGCAAGGGGTCGGTAACGGCTATGCCGCATCGTTTGCGACCATAATCAATGCAGAGGATACGTCCCATTGTTGGTTGACTTTATGTGAAGAAAATATAAGCGCAGAAGACGGCTGCTACCGCACCTACAACATCGCAAAGCAGCGCGTAAGGAGCGGCATAACGTGTCTTCTTGATACCTACAGAGCCGAAGTATACGGCCAGAATATAAAATGTCGTATCAGTGCTGCCACGCACGCATCCGGCGAGCTTGCTGACAAAGGCATCTGCCCCGTGTGACTGCATCACATCGAGCATCATGGCGCATGAGCCGCTGCCGCTAAGGGGCTTCATGAGCATCGTGGGCAGTGCTCCCACCCATTGTGTGTCAAGCCCGGTGAGGGCAATACCTTGTTCTACAAAGCCGACAATCAAGTCCAGTGCACCGCTGGCACGAAACATGCCTATGGCGACCAATATCGCCACAAGGTATGGTATAATCATCACAGCCGTCTTGAACCCCTCTTTTGCCCCCTCTATGAAGCTGTCATACAGGTTGAGACGTTTGCGCATCCCGGCTATAAGGAAGATGATGATGACGCTGAAGAGCAAGAAGTTAGCTCCAAAGGAGCTGTATGTCTGCACTTTATCGGCAGGCAGTGAGGAGAAGAACCACACAATGCCGGCTATAATAAGTGCCAATGTGCCAAGCCATGTTATGAGCACTCTGTCGGGGCGTATACGCTGCTTGATACATAGAGCCGCCAAGCCCGTAAGGGTGGCAATTGCCGTGGCTGTCAATATAGGTATGAATACGTCTGTGGGGGAGGACGCACCCCCTTGTGCGCGATACATCATGATGCTTATCGGTATCAGGCAAAGCCCGGAGGCATTAAGCACCAAAAACATGATTTGCGCATCAGTGGCAGTATCCTTCTTGGGGTTAAGTGTCTGCATCTCTTGCATCGCTTTCAGCCCCATAGGTGTGGCGGCATTGTCCAGACCGAGCATATTGGCCGATATGTTCATGAAGATAGCCCCGAAAGCCGGATGGCCTTTGGGTATGCCGGGGAACAGTCGTGTGAACAGCGGCGAGATGGCTCTCGACAAGCGTTCAGTCACCCCGGCATGTTCGCCTATCTTCATTATGCCAAGCCAAAGAGCAAGCACCCCGGTGAGACCGATAGAAATCTCAAAAGCAAATGCCGCCTGATCGAACGATGAATTCATTATATCGCCCCAAATGGCGGTATCACCGGTGGTCAACGAGGTGTATGCGGCTGTAAGAAAGGCTATTAACAAAAATGCTATCCAAATATAGTTAAGGACCATACCGCAAAAAAGTTAGTTATAAGGTGGGTTCTATAAATTGAACGCACCGAATAATAAAATTATTAATAGTGGATGCTTTTGGATGCTTTTGGCTTAAATTTCGCCGATTTTCAAGATTTAATCGGTCGTTATGCCCATATAACTCCCTCTTCAATCATAAAAATCGCCTGAAATTTAACCCCAAAATCATTCCAAATCAATTTATAGAACCCACCTTAAAATAATTACCATACAAGAATATTAGACGAGCAGATGCGCATCTGCCATTCTTGTATGGCAATATGTTGTCTTATCTTATTCATGCAGACTTCGCGGAAGAAGCCGGCATGAATAATTTAGATTGAATTAGTCTTCGAGCTTATGGATTACGAGGCCGGAGCGAAGCTTGGGCTCGAACCATGTAGTCTTGGGAGGCATGATGTTGCCGGTGTCAGCGATGTTGATGAGCTGATCCATAGTCACGGGGTAGAGTGCGAGAGCCATCTTCATCTCACCGCTGTCTACACGACGCTGCAGTTCCTCGAGGCCGCGAATACCGCCTACGAAGTCGATACGCTTGTCGCTGCGGAGGTCTGTGATGCCCAAAATGTCGCGAAGAATCAGGTCGGAGCTTACGGTAACGTCAAGCACACCGATGGGATCCTGATCATTGTATGTGTCTTCCTTGGCTGTGAGTGAGTACCACTCGCCGTCAAGGTAGAGTGCGAAATTGTGGAGTGCGTTGGGATGATAAATCTCCTTGCCCTTCTTCTCGACAACGAAGTTCTCTTCAACCTTGGCGAGGAACTCGGCGGGAGTAAGGCCGTTGAGGTCGCGTACCACACGGTTATAGTCGATGATCTTCAGGTGGCTTGCGGGGAAGGCAACAGCCAGGAAGTAGTTGTACTCCTCGTCACCCTTGTGGTTGGGGTTGTTTTTTGCTTTTTCAGCACCTACGAGAGCTGCAGCGGCGCTGCGGTGGTGTCCGTCGGCGATGTACAGGTTGGGGATAGCGGCGAACTCCTCGGTGATCTTCTTGATTGTATCCTCATCCTCGATTACCCAGAATGTGTGACCGAAGCCGTCGGGAGCCACGAAGTCGTATTCGGGAGTGCCGACAGTCACCTTGTCGATAATCTCTTGCAGACCCTTGTTGTCGGGGAATGCGAAGAATACCGGCTCGATGTTGGCATTGTTGACACGCACATGTTTCATGCGGTCCTCCTCCTTGTCGCGGCGAGTAAGCTCGTGCTTCTTGATACGACCCTCCATGTAGTCGTCTACCCATGCGGCAACTACGAAGCCGTATTGTGTGCGACCATCCATGGTCTGAGCATATATGTAATATTTCTCCTTGTCGTCTTGAACGAGCCAGCCCTCTTTCTGGAACTTGTTGAAGTTCTCGACTGCCTTATCGTATACAGCCGGGTCATGCTCGTCAAAGCCGGGAGCGAAGTCGATTTCGGGTTTGATGATGTGGTAGAGAGACTTGGGATTGCCTTCGGCTTCTGCGCGAGCCTCTTCAGAGTTGAGAACGTCATAGGGACGTGACACAACTTCTTCTACCATTGACTTGGGGGGACGTACCCCCTTGAAAGGTTTTACTTTAGCCATTTTTCTATTGGTATTATGTTGATTTTAAGTTATTTGATACAATGTTACTTATTAAGTTCGATAGTCTGACTGCGGTCGGGACCCACACTCACTATTGCTACCGGCACGCCAAGCTCTTTCTCAAGGAATGACAAGTATGTCTTGAACTCAGCGGGAAACTCGTCGGCCGAGGTCATGCCGGTCATGTCTGTTTTCCACCCCGGGAATTCGGTATATACCGGCTCGATGTCGAGGGTGTTGACATCGAAGGGGAAGCGGTCTGTAAGCTCGCCGTTAATGCGGTAGGCGGTACATGCCTTGATGGTGTCAAAGTCATCAAGGACATCGCTCTTCATCATGATGAGTTTTGTGACGCCATCGAGCATAATGGCATATTTGAGAGCTACCAGGTCGATCCATCCGCAGCGTCGTTCGCGACCCGTAACGGCACCATATTCGTGGCCTAGGTCGCGTATCTTCTTGCCGGTCTCGTCAAACAGCTCTGTGGGGAACGGGCCGGCACCGACACGTGTACAATATGCCTTGAAGATGCCGTAAACATCGCCTATGCGTTGAGGTGCTATGCCCAGCCCGGTGCATGCTCCGGCGGTGATGGTGTTAGAGGAGGTGACGAAGGGGTATGAGCCGTAGTCGACATCGAGCATGGTGCCTTGTGCGCCTTCACACAACACCTTCTTGCCATCGTTGAGCAGTCGGTTTACCTCATATTCGGAGTCGATGAGCTGATACTCTTTGAGATACTCCACGGCTTCGAGCCACTTCTTCTCCAACTCTGCCACGTCGGTGTCTCCACCCATAGATTGGAGCATATGCATGTGTCGAGCCTTGGCGGCGGCATATTTTTTGTCGAAGTCATTCAGCAAGTCGCCTACACGCAAGCCGTTACGAGAGATTTTGTCAGTGTAGGTGGGTCCGATACCCTTGCCGGTAGTGCCAATCTTGGATGCTCCTTTGGCCGCTTCGCCGGCGGCATCCAACTTGCGATGTGTGGGTAATATAAGGTGGGCTTTCTTGGATATTTGGAGTATCTTCTTAAGCTCTACGCCGCTCTGCTCGAGTGCTTTGGCCTCGTCTGCAAAGAGTACCGGGTCGAGTACCACTCCGGAGCCTATGATATTGACATTCTCATTTTGGAATACACCGGAGGGTATGGAGCGCAACACATACTTCTTACCCTCAAACTCCAGAGTGTGTCCGGCATTTGGCCCACCCTGAAAGCGTGCCACAACGTCATATCGCGGTGTGAGCACGTCTACTACCTTACCTTTACCTTCGTCTCCCCATTGGAGACCTAAAAGCACATCTGCTTTCATCTTCTAAAATGTATGTCTTTGTGGCACATCGGTCAAGCGCATAAGTAAGCGTAAACAACTGCCGGAGTGTGTCCGGCCACTTGCCCGTTGCCGGGTTAATTGTCATCAGTTTCGGAGGATTGAGCACATTTGGCGCATAGCCCGTAGAGATAAGTCGACAAGTGAGTGGGGATGAACCCTCCGTATCTGTCACTACGCAGCAGAGAGGACATCTCGGCCACATCGCGACACTCACTCACGACACCACAGTGCGTGCATATAAGGTGCAAATGTGAACCCTCATTTTTCTCAAACAGTGCCTCACCCCCGGCACTGCCGAAGTGATGCCGGCGTATGACACCACACTCCTCCAAGAGTGTCAAGGTGTTATACACCGTGGCACGTGATACATGATAGCCACTCGATTCGAGATGCTTAAGCAACTCTTCTGCACCGAAGTGCCCGGGCATGGCCCATGCAGCCTTAAGCATTGCAAAACGCTCTTGCGTCTTGCGTAGATGCTTGCTCTCCAACCATCGGTTGAATTGCCGCACTGCTTGTATGTAGCTTTCATGCTTCACTTATATCTCCGTAATGCAGTGCAAAGTTACAAAACTTAAATGATATTACAAAACTTGCTGCACCTTAAAATTCGGAGGTGAAGTGGAAGCGTATGGAGGGGAAGTCAGACTGCGCCATTTGCAGTACATAATTACTGTCAGCCAAGAAGACATCGCGTCCCTCCTTGTCAGTGGCCATAAACTGCTGCTTGCGGCGCTTGAAGTTGGCAAGGGCTTGCTCGTCATCACTCTCAATCCAGCAGGCCTTGTACAGACTTATCGGCTCCCAACGACATTGTGCTCCGTATTCGTGAAGCAAGCGATATTGGATCACTTCAAATTGCAGCTGACCTACTGTACCGATGATTTTGCGGTTATTGAATTGGTTGACGAACATTTGCGCCACACCCTCATCCATGAGCTGACGGATACCTTTGTCGAGCTGCTTCTGCTTCATCGGGTCGGCATTCTCGATATATTTGAACATCTCGGGGCTGAAAGAGGGGAGTCCTTTGAAGTGGAGTGTCTCGCCCGACGTGAGTGTGTCGCCTATCTTGAAGTTGCCGGTATCGGGGATGCCGACTATGTCGCCGGGGAAGGCCTCGTCGACGATACTCTTCTTCTGTGCCATAAATGCCGTCGGTGCGGCGAAGCGCAATGTCTTGTCAAGGCGAATGTGCTTGTAAGGGGCGTTGCGCTCAAACTTGCCGGAGCATATCTTGACGAATCCTATACATGAGCGGTGGTTGGGATCCATGTTGGCGTGTATCTTGAAGACAAACCCGCTGAAGCCTTCTTCTTCCGGCACTACCTGACGCTCTTCGGCCTCTATGGGGCGAGGTGCAGGTGCTATCTCCACGAAGCAATCGAGCAACTCTTTGACACCGAAAGTATTAAGTGCTGAGCCAAAGAATACCGGGGCTACCTTGCCGTCCAGATAGGCTTGCTTGTCAAACTCCGGATATACACCCTCAATAAGTTCGAGGTCTTCGCGCAGTTTGGCAGCATCGGTTTCTCCTATAAGGCGGTCTACTTCGGGTGAGTTGACATCGTCAATAGCTACGCGCTCGGAGATAGTCTGCTTGGATGGGGTAAATAAGTCCAAACCATGCTCATAGATGTTGTAAACCCCTTTGAATTTTGCACCTATGTTGATGGGCCATGAGAGAGGGCGCACGGCTATTTTCAGCTCCGCTTCGAGCTCATCGAGTATGTCAAACGGGTCGCGTCCCTCGCGGTCCAGCTTGTTGACAAAGATAATCACCGGTGTGTTGCGCATACGGCACACCTCCATCAGGCGGCGTGTCTGTGTCTCAACGCCTTTGGCAACATCGACTACTATAATCACCGAGTCCACAGCGGTAAGGGTGCGGAATGTATCCTCGGCGAAGTCTTGGTGGCCCGGGGTGTCAAGAATGTTTATCTTGTAGTCGCCATAGTCAAATCCCATGACGGAGGTGGCTACGGAGATGCCGCGCTGACGTTCTATCTCCATCCAGTCAGAGGTGGCTGTCTTCTTGATTTTGTGACTCTTGACCGCGCCGGCTACATGTATGGCGCCTCCGAAGAGGAGCAGCTTCTCAGTAAGAGTAGTCTTACCGGCGTCAGGGTGAGATATAATGGCAAACGTGCGTCTGCGTTGTATTTCGTCTTTAAGTGTCATATATTTTTGTCGTTAACGGCGGTTCTGTCAAAAGAAGCCGCCAAAGTCAGTTTCGCAATCGGCTGCCGGTCAATTGCTGCCGAGTTGCGAGCTGATGATTTGCTTCTTCAGGGAGTCAAACTCCTCATCGGTGATGAGACCTTCGTCTCTGAGTTCTCCGAGCTTTTGTATGCGTTCGGCCAGAGACATTTCGGAGTTGTCATCATCATCGTCATAGAGTTCGGCATTGCTGTTGTAGTCAATGATTACGCCTATAAGTTCGGTGATACGCTTGGCATCATCGCAGCCCTTCTCATACATCTCGCGGATGGACTTTTTTGCAGGATTGACCTGTTCTGCCGCATGGTCGGTATCGCGCCATGCATCGAAGCAGTCAATGTGGAGTGACGTGTCGCGGAAGTTGCGAAGCTGTATCACCACCTCAACCTTCTTCACCTTCTTCACCTGATATGACTCAACTGACATGGCTCCGAGCAGTATGCCGGTACGCCCGGCTATCATACTGCCCACTGCGGCACGTCCTATCGCCTTGCCTAAAGATTGCTTGGTGATCACGTTGTCATCGATATTCAGGTATACACCAATGACATTGGCAAAGGGGATTTTTACGGCATGGTCGGGAGTGTCCATATATACTATTTGCCGCTTGCCATTGTCTACCAGAAACATATAGCTGTTGTTCAGACCTATAACCTTGGCCTCGACATCATACTCATAGGCGAGCTTGTTGAACTTCTTGCCTTGCGAGTCATTATGCGCTTTGCGCTTTTGCGAGCTTATGACGCCATAAACGACGAAGACACCGAAGATGGCAAGTATAACCCAAAACAGCCATGTGGCTTCAACCTCGCCGGTATTGGCATTGATGCGGCATGAGGTGAAGAATGTCAGGCAGAAAGCTGATAATATATACAGATGTTTCATATAGTAGTCTTGAAGTTATAGGTCTTGAAAAAAAGTATGCAGACTTACTCTCCAGTCGGGTATCTCGAAGCTGAATGTCTTGCAGAACTTTGAGCAGTCAAGCACACTATATGCCGGACGTGTCGCCGGGGTGGGGTAGCTCTCTGTTGTCAGCGAGTTGACATGTAGTGTGGTTATGCCCGCTTCGCTGAAGATGGCTCGCGCAAAGTCATACCATGTAGTGCGGCCGTTGCCGGTGAGGTGATATGTACCCGGGTGCCACTTTTTAGCCGAAATGGCAGTCAAGACAGCTTGTGCCAAAACCGGGGCGTAGGTGGGTGAGCCCCATTGGTCGGCAACTACACCTATCTCATCGTGGTCAGCGGCAAGGGTGAGCATCGTCTTGACAAAGTTGTGCCCGGTGCGCGAATACAGCCACGCTGTGCGTAATATCATATGAGCGTCCGGCAAATAATGCCGTACCAACTCTTCACCCTCGAGCTTGGTGCGGCCATATACGCTGCATGGATCCGTCGGGTCGCTCTCGCGATACGGTCGTGTGGCTTTACCACTGAACACATAGTCGGTGCTTATATGTATCAGCTTGGTTCCATAGTCGGCACAAACAGCCGCCAAGATGCCCGGTGCAATCGCGTTAATTGTACGGCAAAGCTCCGGCTCACTCTCCGCTTTATCTACATTAGTGTAAGCAGCGGCATTGATGACAATCTCCGGCTTAAATGAGTCAATGTAAGTTCGCACCGCCGCCTCGTCTGTTATATCCAGAGTATCCGCGTCGGTGTATCGAACATCAAAATCAGAGCGTTGGTCAAACTCCTCTCGCAAAGCTGTGCCGAGCTGGCCGTTTGCCCCCGTGACAATAATACGTCTCATAATCGACTGCAAAGTTATAAAATTTCTGCCAAACAATCAAGAGTGCACGGCTCTTTCATTTAAAT
>N._stephensi_709_foregut__coassemble_437_pt1 | contig 15058 bp, 12 predicted proteins | sample N__stephensi_709_foregut__metabat2_high_PE_009 | metagenome-assembled genome bin N | reverse complement strand
ATCCACTAAAAAATTCGCTCGCCATAAAGTTAAATTTAAATTAACCTCCTACTTAAGATGTTGCGAGTTGCATTCTCCCGATATGCGACTCGCAACACAAAAAATATACGACTACAATGTAAGCGTTTCTAAAAGAAACGTAAAAGCAAATTAAAAGGTGCAATCGGTTTGTGAAGACGGGTTGTTACTCGAATACTTACTGCTTCTTTAACAATCGTTTATGCAGTCAGTGTTCATTAATTTGTATATCGAAAACGCAGAAAATGAAAATTCAATGGAAATTACAACGAAGAGTGCATTTCGTGAGAAACGCACTCTTTTTCTTCTTCTTTTTTCTTCTTCTTTTTGACAAGGAGGTCAATTTGTAGACCTACCTATATACTAAAAGAGGGTGTTTTTGCGTTAAATTTATTGACTGAATAGTGTCTGCGCGGATAGGTATAAGTAGGGAGTCGACCTATATGCGTGCTGACCGATTCAATTGATAAAGATATGAAATTGAGATACTTACTTATATTATTACTGACCGGGGTGATGTTGTCGGCCAACGCTGCAGACATCACCGTGACCCCCGGCAAGCTTAAGGATGCACTTTCCGAAGTTGCCAATACGGAGTCACACCTCACCCTTTCAGGCTCTATGGATGTGCGTGATTTTCACACGCTCGTAGCAGAACGGCCTGATTTGACCTCGCTCGATTTGTCTAAAGTGTCGATAGCGGCATTTGAGTCTTCGACACCGGTGAGCTATGGGCCGGCTCGTCATAATGCCGATGAGTTACCCTCCGGGGCTCTCTTGGGGCTCAAGCTCACCGAGTTGACATTGCCGTCCGGCCTGACAACAATCGGTGAGGGTGCGCTCGCCGGGATGCAATTCACCGAGTTGACCATCCCGACTACAGTAACAACAATAGCCGACAATGCGCTCTATGGGTGTGACAAACTCACCTCTATCACATTGCCGTCAAGTGTCAAAGAGCTTGGCGCATACGCACTTGCCGGATGCACATCGTTGACGAGAGTAGACCTGTCAGCGACACATTTGACCAAGCTCAATGACCGCTTATTTGTCTCAGACACCTCGTTACGCACTGTCAGTCTGCCCTCAACACTTACTTCAATTGGCGAAGGATGTTTTGCCGGCACAGACATGCTCAGCAATATTTCATTGCCCGGCGCACTCATCGAGATAGGCAAGAACGCCTTTTATCGTTCCGGGATAGAGTCGGTGGTCATACCGGCAGCAGTGACTGAAATCGGCGATTTTGCTTTTGCTCAATGTCCCAGGTTGGTGTCTGCAGTGTTGGAAGGGACTGACACCGAGCTTGGCCGCGGATTGTTCTTTGCTGACCCGGAGTTTGTCGTATTTAAAGCGCCCGGAATAGCCACCTTTCCCGACTATCTGTTTGCCGGTGACAGCAAGTTTGATGTAGCACCTATAATGACTAACCTTGCCGAGATAGGCGCATATGCGCTAAAGGATACGGGAGCACAGTCGCTTGTGTTCGGTTCGTCACTGATATATCTCGGTGATGGCGCTATGGAGAATATGACATCGCTCGTAGATATAGATGCGACGGCACTGAAAAATATCGTCCCGGAGCTTGGTGAAGACGTGTTCAGCGGTATCAATCAGCCTGAAACAGAGCTTCTTGTGGCCGATGACTTGTCAGACGCATGGCGTGGCGCACCACAGTGGCGCGAGTTTAAGGTAATCACCGAGACAGAGAAGGGAGAGATGAGCGTGTCCGACGTGCAGACGGCGGCGGTGAAGTGCCGCTTCGAGACCTCTACCCTACTCGTCGAGAGTCCCGAGGATATATCAATAGTTGAGGTGTACAGCCCCTCGGGAGCCAAGGTGGTATCCGAGTCACCGCGGAGCACACACGCTTCTATCGAGGCCGGACATCTGTCAGAGCGAGTCTATATAGTGCGAGTTTACCTCTCAAACGGCGACATTGCCACATTCAAACTGATGCGTTAATATCGTGGGAAAGAATAAACTGAAAAAATTTGCCGAGATGGAGCACTTCCCTTGCGTGCTTCAATATACCTTTGCCCGGCTGCAGCAGGAGGGTTTCCCTCTGCGCGGACGCTGGGCCACTGACTTCTTCAATAATGACAACCCTATCGTCTTGGAGTTGGGGTGTGGCAAGGGCGAATACACCGTGGAGCTGGCACGCCGCTTCCCGGACAAGAACTTCATCGGCATAGACATCAAAGGGGCGCGTATATATACCGGCGCCAAGCGTGTGGTGACGGAGAATATACCCAATGCCGCTTTCCTGCGTGCCGGGATAGAGAACCTCGAGGCCTTTTTCGCCCCCGGCGAGGTGAGCGAGATATGGATTACCTTCCCCGACCCGCAGATGCAACATGTGCGCAGACGACTCACCGGGGCGCGCTTCCTCAACTCATACAGACAGGTGCTAAAAGAGGGCGGCAACATCCATTTGAAGACCGATTCGCCTTTCTTGTATGCGTTCACATCTCGATTGTTGTCGCACAATGCGCTGACAGCTGAATGGGATACGGCAGACTTGTATACTGAGCGACCCAAGGGTCTTGCGGACTATGTCACCGACATACGCACATTCTATGAGCAGCAGTGGCTTGCGCGAGGCAAGCAGATCAAGTTTTTGAGCTTCCGTCTGCCCGGCGACATTGAGCTTGTCAACCCGGATGAGACTGATATAGAGCGCGATGACTATCACGCATACCCGCGCGGCATCGCCCAACTATCCACAATCATTGAGCCGACCGACTAATCACATTCCGGCTACTAAAATAAAATAATAAAATGGCACTTTATCCATCACTGATTACAGATATACTCAAAAGTGTTCGCTACCCCGGCAATGGCAAGAGCCTTGTCGAAAACAATATGGTAGAGGATGACATACGCATTGACGGTAAGAAAGTTACCTTCTCGCTCATCTTCGACAAGCCGACAGACCCGTTCATCAAGAGCACCGTGCGCAGCGCGGAGGCCGCACTCGAACATGCCTTGCCGGGCGAAATTGAGATTAAAGGCAATATAGCCGTCAAGACACGTCAGGCAGCTCTCCCCAAGCCGGCTCCTTTGCTCCCCGGTGTCAAGAATATTATCGGCGTAAGCTCCGGCAAGGGAGGCGTCGGCAAGAGCACCGTGGCCGCAAATCTTGCTGTGGCACTTGCTGCCAAAGGCTATAAAGTAGGGCTGCTTGATGCAGACCTGTTCGGACCCTCGGTGCCCAAAATGTTCGGCGTAGAGGGTGAGCAACTGTATATAGAGCGTGTCGGTGAGCGCGACTTGATCGTGCCGATAGAGAAGTTCGGCGTCAAGATGCTGTCAATCGGATTTATGGTGAGTGCCGACAAGCCGGTGTTATGGCGCGGGTCGATGGCGTCAAATGCCTTGCGTCAGCTCATTGCCGATGCCAATTGGGGCGAGCTTGACTACTTCATCATCGACATGCCGCCCGGCACATCCGACATACATCTGACATTGGTACAGACACTTGCTATCAGCGGAGTTGTCGTTGTCAGCACGCCGCAGGAGGTTGCCTTGGCTGATGCTCGCAAGGGTATAGCCATGTTCCGCGATGAGAAAGTCAATGTCCCGGTGCTTGGTATAGTGGAGAATATGGCATGGTTCACACCCGAGCCACATCCGGATGAGAAGTACTATATCTTCGGCAACGGCGGCGCAAAACGATTGGCTGAAGAGTTGCAAGTGCCCTTGCTTGCTCAGATATCCTTGGTAGCAAAGGTTCGCGAGCGTGCCGATGCCGGTATACCGGCTGCTTTGCCCAACCCGGCATTGCCATCAGAGCCACGTGCTGAAGCTTTCATAGAGCTTGCGGAGGCCGTAGATAAAGCAGTGTGTCAGCGCAATGCCCAATTGCCCCCGACACAAAAAGTACAGACACACTAAACGATACACGCCATGTCAAAATATATCAAAATATATTGCGTTAACACAGCTGAATATCTGAAGATTTCGGGGGGTGACACACTCGCCGACATCCTCAAGACAGCAGGTGAAAAATTGTCGTTCAAACCGATATGTGCCAAGGTGAACAACCGCACCGAGGCACTCTCCTTTCAGGTGTTCATGCCCAAGCAGATAGAGTTTTTGGAGCCGACGAATGCATCGTCGCGGCGCGTATATACGCGCTCGCTGTGCTTCATGCTCTATAAGGCGGTGCATGAGGTGCACCCTGACATGGCGCTGCGTATAGAACACTCTGTGAGTCACGGGTATTATTGCCGGCTGCATCCGCAAGACAATCCGCAGCTCACCGTGAGTCCCGATGTGCCCGCGCTTCTCAATGCCATGCGCAGACTGAGTGCTGCCAATCGCCCTATCGAGCGGCACGAGAAGCTCACAAAAGATGTCATGGAGATATTCCGCAGTCAGCATCTTAACTCCAAAGTGGAGCTGCTTGAGACCACCCACGAACTGTACACAACATATTACACTATAGATGACCTTGCAGACTCATATTACGGCCCGTTGGCACCCTCTACCGGGATGATTGATATATTTGACCTGCAGCCATATGCCGAAGGTATGTTGTTGTTGCCGCCAAATAACCTCTTTGATGACCCGGCCAAGCCGGTAGAGCAGAAAAAGATGTTTGAGGCCTTCACCGACTATCTGCGCTTCAATCACGTAGTGGGAGTGGATAATGTGGGTCAGCTGAACCGCGCCATAGAGCAGCAACGCAGTTCGCAGCTCATCAACCTTGCCGAGACGCTTCACGCCAACGAACTTTCTCGCATTGCCGGGCGCATTGCCGAAAGAGGAGCGAAAGTGGTGCTCCTTGCAGGCCCCTCCTCATCGGGCAAGACTACCACATGCAAGCGACTATCGATACATCTTATGGCTAACCTGTTGAAGCCCAAGATGATTTCGCTTGATGACTATTTTGTGGACCGTCACACAACACCTATTGACCCTGTTACCGGCGACTATGACTATGAGTCATTGTATGCACTCGACTTGCCGCTGTTCAACAGGCAGCTGAATGCCTTGCTGAATGGTGAGGAGGTGAACCTGCCCACATATAGTTTCGAGCTTGGGCGACGCATAGAGAAACCACGTCCTCTGAAGCTCGATAAAGGGGATATTCTGCTCATTGAGGGCATCCATGGACTAAACCCTAATCTCACCCCCGAAGTGCCCTCGGAAAGCCTTTTTAAGGTGTATGTGTCGGCGCTCACAACCCTTTCTATAGATGACCACAACTGGATACCCACCACCGACACGCGACTGCTGCGCCGTCTGGTGCGCGACCATAAGTATCGCAATACGAGTGCGTTGGACACACTGAAGCGATGGACATCTGTCAGACGCGGCGAAGAGTTGTGGATTTTCCCTTTCCAGGAGAATGCCGATGCCACATTCAACTCATCGTTGCTTTTTGAGCCGGCAGTGTTGCGCGAATATGCCGAGCCGTTGCTCAAAGGAGTGCCGCATGATGTTGAGCAATACTCCGAGGCACATCGCTTACTCAAATTCCTCAGCTATTTCACCCCGCTGAGGTCGGAGCAGATACCGTCAACCTCGCTGTTGCGCGAGTTCCTCGGCGGCTCATCTTTCCATTATTGATGACTGAAAAGGCCTTAGTGGCCGCAATGCTTCAGCCGCATCGGTGACACCCGCCGAGGCGGCTTGTTCGTATAATATTTCGGCGCTTGGCAGCTCGGGATGTGTCTCCGCTAACAGGTCGGGGAGTGAATGCAACGTCTCGGCGAGGATGAATTGTGCATGCGGCTCGCCAAGCGCGGCGGCATGTGCATAAAGGTCAATCGCCCGGTCATAGTCATATTGCACACCGATACCCTCGGCAGTGCATTGTGCCAGAATTGCGACCGCGAGGGGTATGTCGGCATCTGCGGCACGTTTAATCAGCGGAACAGCCACCGGGGTTATGCGGTCATAATAGTAAGGCAAGGCAAGCTCAAAAGTCGCTTCAGGAGTCAATGAATCTGTCCGGGGTATAACTATATCGGCAAGCTCGATTGCGGCGTCTAAAATGCCTGCTTTGGCCGCCTGACGCAAGTATGGCATGGCAGATACGGTGTCCATGGGAGTGCCGAGCCCTTCGAGGTACAGCCTTGCGGTCATGGCGGCAGATGTCGGCACACCCTTTTCAGCGCCCTTTTTGAGCCAATACAAAGCTTTTTGGTAGTCTTGTTGCACCCCCAGCTCGCCATACAGGAGCATCGCGCCGAGGTTATTGAATGCCTTCGGGTCCGGCTCATCGGCAGCAGCAGCCTTTTCTATCCACCACAATGCGCTGTCGGAGTCTTGACGCACCCCGAGATGGCCGCTGCCGTAGCAGTAACCGAGGTAGTTCATCGCCGGGGCATATCCCGCCATTGCGCTGCGGTGCAGCCGGTCAAGCGCTTCCGGTATGCTGTCGTTGTCTTCATAGTATATTGCCAATCGATATAACGCCTTGGAGTCGCCGGAGTCGGCGCGAAGCTTGAGCATATCCAACGCGGAAGGTTTGTCGGCACCGGCAGGCTCCATGCCGATGGTTTGGAGACATACGGCAAGGAACGTAAATATTATGACGGGCAATATCTTTTTCATAGTCAACGTTTTATGACAGAGCTGAGGATGTATATCACAACCAATAGCATTACGATGGTTGCCGACGCCGGCACGTCGAGGTAATATGCCAAGAACAACCCCCCTACCCCGCTTATTAGAGATATGCCGGCTGACACCGGTATTAGTGTCTTGAAGCGGCGGCATCGTGTCTCGGCTATCATCTGCGGCAATGACAACAGACTCATCAGCAACATTATACCCACAAGTCTGATAGTCAGTACGATACCCACAGCTATCAATACCGTCATCAGCAGATTGATTGCAGTCACCGGCAGGCGTGACACACGAGCGAAGTCCGGGTCAAAGGCTACGGCGACGATGGTGCGGAAGAAGCATATAAAAATCAGTGCCAATATGACGGCAAATATAGCGAATGCCGCCAAATCGCTATCGGTTATAGTCAAAACGTTACCGAATAAGAAACTGTTCAGTTCGGGCACATATCCGTTGGTCATAAATATGAAAATTATGCCGAGAGCCATGCCGACCGCCCACACCACCGCTATGGCCGAGTCGCTTCTGACTCGTCGTGAGGATAGCCATTCGACACCGAGAGAGCCGAGAATCGCCGCAACAGCTGCCATGGCTATGGGACTGACACCCAGCCAATAACCAAGCCCCAAGCCGCCGAAACATGCGTGTGTTATGCCCCCGGAGATGAATACCATTCGGCGACTCATGATGTATACGCCTATGATAGCTGCAACCACCGAGATGACAGCCACCCCCGACAGTGCGCGTTGAAAGAATGGAAATGCCAGTATATCCATGACTTACGTTATATTTGGTTTCTTGTCTCGGAGACAATCATAATCAGTTCGTCGCGAATTTCGGCCGGCAGTGTGATGCCGCGCAGCTGAATACTTTTGGACCACGCCGGCACCTCGTCCGTCGGAAGAGTCAGCAGCACATCACGAAACATCTCAATCTCCTCTTGCGTGTATGAGTCAGACCCGCGACCTGCAAATGTATCCAACTCTTCATCGTCAAAATACTCATAATCAGGACTTACCGGGGATAGCAGCTGCTTCTCGCACACGGCATGCATACCGCAACACTCTTCCTCGTCCCGGTTCAGTGCTTCCTGTACAGGTTCAGGCCGTTTGCGCTTGTCTGCAAGCCAAAGTACCAGTCCGATCAAGGCTGTCACCGCTGCTATTATAAGTGCTCCAATCATCAATTAAGGTGGGTTCTATAAATTGATTTGGCATGATTTTGAGGTTAAATTTCAGGCGATTTTTAAGATTGAAGAGGGAGTTATGCGGGCATAACGACCGATGAAATCTTGAAAATCGGCGAAATTTAAGCCAAAATCATCCAAAAGCAACCACTATTAATAATTTTATTATTCGGTGCGTTCAATTTATAGAACCCACCTTAAGGTATTTTATTTGATTCCAAAAGTCAGGGAAAGACTTGTCGACACACCCGGGGTTATCGAGCTTAATGTCAGGGAATAATGCCATAGCCGGTACGAGGGACATCGCTATGCGGTGGTCGTTGAAGCATGGCACAACTCCAGAAGGGCGTTTGGGAGTCTGTTTGCGCGACATTTCGATGTAGTCGGAGCCGACATGCACCTGTATGCCGAAGCACTCTATAATAGTGCGCAACGCCTCCCGACGGTCACTCTCCTTATAACGCAAGTGTGAAATGCCGGACAATCTGAACGGCACCCCTTTGAGGGCGCAACCAACGGCAACCGGCGGCACCAGGTCCGGCGTATTGCGCATATTCAGCTCCACTCGTGTGTCAGCTGCACCGAATATCTCGGCTATCACCGCATCACCCTGCACACTTTTGTCGGGAGGTGTAAGGCCTTCAATATCAATCTGCTTGCCGGTCACAAAAGCGTATTCATAAAAAAATGCCGCCGCGCTCCAGTCGCGCTCCAACATGTCCGGTGTCGGAATGTGGTATTTTCCGGGCGATACTTCTATTTTGCTATACGGCTGATTGAAAGTCACATTGACACCACATTTACGCATCAGCGCAGCCGTCATTTTGATATATGGCAGAGATGACTGCTGCGCGTTGACAGACATTCTCAACGGAGTCTTGCCGCTCGGTGCAATCAACATTAAGGCGGTGATATACTGCGAGCTGATGGTGTCTTCGGCCTGAAGCTGCATGTCAGTGCCTATAAATCTGCCTCCGACAATCCTGATTTCGCGTGGCCGGACATCAATTTTTGCATCAGTCAATATGTTCAACATCTGTGGCAGTGCCCCGAACGGCCTTTCACCAAGACGTTCAGACATCGTGAGGGTGGATGTCAGACCCGGGCGACATGCGCATAGTGCGGTGAGCAAATGCTTGGCAGTGCCCGAGTCTTTCAAGTCTATAACCACTTCACCGTCAGAACTATATAGCTTGCTGACAGCAGCCTTCATCACCTCGATATCCACGCATTGTGGCCTTGCAAGAGCTTTGTCCAACTCTGTGGAAGCGGCTGTGCCGCTCATCAGCCGGACAGCTAACAGTCTGGCCGCGATGCTTTTGGAATATGGCAGGGTGACGGTATACATCAGCCCAAGGCCTTGATGAGTTGAGCTGTGGCGCGTCCACGGTGCGATATGGCGTTCTTGGCATCAGGGCCCATTTGGGCAAATGTGAGCCCCGTCTCTTCGGGAATGAAGATGGGGTCATAGCCAAAGCCGTCAGTACCTTGTCGTTCCTCGGCAATAGTGCCGTAGACCGATCCTTCCATCAGAGTCTCTTTGCCGTCGAGAATGAGTGCTATGACGGTGCTGAAATGAGCCTTGCGGTTGGTTTCGCCTTGAAGCACTTGCAACAGTTTTGTGACATTGTCGTCCGGGGTACAGTGCTCGCCGGCAAAGCGTGCTGTCATGACGCCCGGTGCACCATTGAGTGCATCCACCATCAGCCCGGTATCATCGGCAAAACAGTCGTAGCCATACTTCTCCTTCACCAGACGCGCTTTGATGAGCGCATTCCCGGCCAACGTGTCTGCCGTCTCCGGGATATCCTCATGGCAGCCTATTTCGGCCAGTGAACGGATTTTAAACTTGTCGCCCACAATACGTCGCACCTCAGAGAGCTTGTGCTCATTATTAGTAGCAAATACCAACTCTCTCATATCACGATGTTTACTATGCGGCCGGGCACTACGATAACCTTCTTGGGTTGCTTGCCGTCTAACCATTTGGCTGCTTCGGGAGCGGTAAGGGCTGTTTGCTGAACATCCTCCTTGGGAGTGTCAGCCGGCACTTCGATAGTGAAGCGCACTTTGCCGTTGAAGCTTATCGGGTATTTGACATTATCCTCCTTGAGGTATGTCTCATCCCATTCGGGCCATTCGGCATCCACCACACTGCCCTCTTTGCCGAGAGCGTGCCACAACTCCTCGCTGATATGCGGTGCAAATGGTGCCAATACGCGGACAAACATCTCGAGCGAACCTTTGGAGGCTGTCTTGGCACTCTGCAGCTCACCGAGAGCTATCATGAATGCGGCTACCGAGGTGTTAAATGAGAAGTTCTCGATGTCACCGCTAACCTTTTTCACCAACTTGTGCATCGCTTTGAGTTCGGCTTTTGTCGGCTCGGCCTCTGATGCGAGTGCCTTCTGCGCATATCCCCAGAGCTTCTTCAAGAAGCGGCTGACACCATCTATACCATTGGTGTCCCACGGCTTGCTCTGCTCCAACGGGCCGAGGAACATCTCATAAAGTCGAAGTGTGTCAGCGCCATACTTCTCCACTATGTCATCCGGGTTAACCACGTTGAACATCGACTTGCTCATCTTCTCGACGGCATATCCACATATATATTTGCCATCGTCGAGGATGAACTCCGCATCGGCATATTCGGGACGCCAAGCGCGGAATGCGTCAAGGTCAAGTATGTCGTTGTTGACGATGTTTACGTCTACATGTATGGGGGTGACGTCATAGTCTTTTTTGAGCGTTGAGGAGACGAATGTGTTGGTGTCCTTGATGCGGTAAACGAAGTTGCTGCGACCCTGTATCATACCCTGATTTACCAGACGGCGGAAAGGCTCGTCCTTCACCACCAGACCGAGGTCGAAGAGGAATTTGTTCCAGAAACGCGAGTAAATCAAGTGGCCGGTAGCGTGCTCTGTACCACCGATATAGAGGTCAACGTCCTGCCAGTATTCGTCAGCCTCTTTGCCTACGAGAGCTTGGTCATTGTGCGGATCCATGTATCGCAGGTAGTATGCTGATGAGCCGGCGAAGCCGGGCATTGTGCACAGCTCTATAGGGTATCCCTCGGGTGTAACCCAGTTTTCAGCGCGTCCTAAAGGAGGCTCGCCGGTTTCGGTGGGCAAATAGCTGCTTACTTCCGGCAGTTGGAGCGGCAAAGCACTCTCATCCATCAGATACGGCACACCATCTTTATAGTATACGGGGAAAGGCTCGCCCCAATAGCGTTGGCGAGAGAAGATGGCATCTCTCAGTCGATAGTTCACCTTGACATGTCCGAGGCCTTTCTCCTCGATAAACTTCTTTGTCTTGGCGATAGCCTCTTTGACAGTCAGGCCGTTAAGGTTCAGCTCCGGGCCTTCGGAGTTGGTCATGACACCCTCTTTGGCGTCAAACGACTCCTCGCTCACATCCGCACCCTCAATCAGCGGAATAATCGGCAGGCTGAAGTGCTTGGCAAAGGCGTAGTCGCGGCTGTCGTGTGCCGGCACGGCCATGATTGCACCGGTGCCGTATCCGGCCAGTACGTAGTCACTTACCCATACCGGTATCTCCTTGCCGGTGAGAGGGTTGAGAGCGTAGCTGCCGGTGAAGACGCCGCTCACCTTCTTCTCTATCTGGCGTTCGCGTTCGGTCTTGTGGCTCACCTCTTTCAGATAAGCGTCCACGGCATCTTTCTGCTCCGGGGTGGTGAGCATAGGCACATATTTACTCTCCGGGGCGAGCACCATGAATGTGACACCGAAGATTGTGTCGGCACGTGTGGTGAATATCTCGAGCTCCACGTCGCTGTCCTTTACCGGGAAACGCATCTCGGCACCCTCGCTTCGACCTATCCAGTTGCGTTGTGTCTCCTTCAGAGAGTCAGTCCAGGCGAGTTTGTCCAGGCCGTCGAGCAGACGCTGGGCGTATGCGCTTACACGCAGACACCATTGGGTCATCATGCGTTGCTCCACCGGATGGCCGCCGCGCACACTGACACCCTCGCTCACCTCATCATTGGCGAGCACCGTGCCGAGAGCCGGACACCAGTTGACCATCGTATTGCCTTGATAAGCAATGCGATAGTTCATCAGCACCTCACGCTGCTCTTTCTCGCTCATGGCGTTCCACTCCCCGGCGGTGAAGTGCATCTGCTTGCCACATGCGGCATTTACCCCCTCGGTGCCTTTGGCGGCGAAGTGAGCCACAAGCTCGCTTATGGGTTGTGCCTTGTCGGTGGTGCGGTCATACCAAGAGTTGAACATCTGCATGAAAGCCCATTGCGTCCAGCGGTAATATCCGGGGTCGCAAGTGCGCACTTCGCGATTCCAGTCATATGAGAAGCCGATTTTGTCGAGCTGTTCGCGATAGCGTGCTATATTCTTTTGAGTAGTGATTTCGGGGTGTTGGCCGGTCTGAATGGCATACTGTTCTGCCGGCAGTCCGTAAGCGTCATAACCCATTGGGTGCAGCACGTTGAAGCCTTTCTGACGTTTGTAACGACTGAAGATGTCTGAGGCGATGTAGCCTAACGGGTGGCCGACATGCAGCCCGGCGCCGGAGGGGTACGGGAACATGTCGAGCACATAAAATTTGGGGCGCGAGGTGTCAACCTCTGCACGATAGACAGCATTCTCTTTCCAATATTGCTGCCAACGGGTCTCTATATCTTTGTGATTGTATTCCATCGGATGAAAGGAGGGTTAGTGTATTAGGCGTCGATAGTGGCGTAGGTGGCGTGCTCCTCGATGAAGTCGCGGCGCGGACCCACCTCTTCGCCCATGAGCATGGAGAATACGCGGTCTGCCTCGGCGGCATTTGTCAGTGTCACCTGCTTGAGGATACGGTTATCCGGGTCCATGGTTGTCTCCCACAGCTGCTCACGGCTCATCTCACCGAGACCTTTGTATCGTTGCAGCTCCAGGCGAGAGCGGTTGCCGCCGCATTGTGTGTCGATGAATGACTGCACCTGTTGGTCATCCCACGCATACTCTTGCAGCTTCTTGTTGCCCTTGACGCGGCAGCGGTACAAGGGCGGGGTGGCGATATACAGGTAGCCGTTCTCAATGATGGGGCGTATGCGACGGAAGAAGAATGTCATGAGCAGTGTGGCAATGTGAGCACCATCGACATCGGCATCGGTCATGATGATCACTTTGTGGTAGCGCAGCTTGCTCAGGTTAGGCTCTTTGGAGTCCTCCTCGGTGCCTATGGTGACACCCAGAGCTTTGAACATGTTGACAATCTCTTCGCTCTCAAACACCTTGTGGTCGAGAGCCTTCTCCACGTTCAATATTTTACCGCGCAACGGCAATACGGCTTGATAGAAGGGGTTGCGTCCCTGCTTTGCCGAGCCGCCTGCAGAGTCTCCCTCGACGAGGAAGAGTTCGCAGTCTTCGGCGTGACGGCTCTTGCAATCGGCGAGCTTGCCGGGCAAGCCGGCACCTCCCAGAGGGCTCTTGCGCTGCACCTTCATGCGGGCGTTATATGCCGCGTGACGTGCCTGTGCGGCCAGTATCACCTTGTCCACGATGGCGCGTGCCTGCTTCGGGTTCTCCTCAAGGTAATATCTGAGTGCCTCGCTGACAGCTTGTTGCACTACGCCGTTCACCTCGCTGTTGCCCAGCTTGGTCTTTGTCTGACCCTCAAACTGCGGCTCCATCACTTTGACGGAAATAACTGCTGTCAGGCCTTCTCGGAAGTCGGATGCATCCACCTCAACCTTGGCTTTCTCGAGCAGTTTTGCATCTTCGGCATACTTCTTGAGTGTGCGGGTAAGGCCGATGCGGAAGCCGGTGAGGTGTGTACCACCCTCTATGGTGTTGATGTTATTGACGTATGAGTATATGTTCTCGTTGAATGATGTGTTGTAGGTGAAGGCTACCTCCACGGGGACATCGTTCTTGACGGTATTGATGTGTATGACATCCTCGATGAGGTGCTCCTTGTTGGCGTCTATATATTTGACAAACTCCTTGAGGCCCTCGTCGGAGTGGAATGTCTCGGTGCGCGGATTGCCTTGCTCGTCGAGCTCGCGCATATCTGTGAGCTGCAAGGTGATACCGGCGTTGAGGAAGGCCAAGTCGCGCAAGCGGTTGGCCAGTGTCTCATAGTCATATATTGTCTCGGTGAAGATAGAGGCGTCCGGATGGAAGATGATGGTTGTGCCGGTGTTGTCGGCCTGACCTATTACGCACATTTCGCTTGTCGGCTTGCCGTAGGCATACTCTTGCATGTACACCTTGCCGTCGCGGCGCACCTCGGCACGCAGATAGTCGGAGAGCGCATTTACACAGCTCACGCCGACACCATGCAGACCGCCGGACACCTTGTAGCTGCCCTTGTCGAACTTACCTCCGGCGTGCAGCACGGTGAGCACCACCTCCAGAGCCGGCTTGTGCATCTTCTCATGCATATCCACCGGGATACCGCGACCATTGTCCACAACCTTTATGGAGTTGTCCTTTTGGATAGTCACCTCTATATGAGAGGCATACCCGGCCAGAGCTTCATCTATGGAGTTATCCACCACCTCATACACCAGGTGGTGCAAACCGCGGCCGGAGATGTCACCGATATACATTGCGGGGCGTTTGCGTACCGCCTCCAGGCCCTCAAGCACCTGGATATTGTCCGCTTGATATGTCTTGTTTTCTTCTTCGTTTAATATCTTGTCTTCTTCCATAATTCAGTACACTATACGCGCGTACGCGTTTAACTCTGCAAAATTACAAAAAAATTCCGACACATGCAATTATGTTTCGGCAACTTATTCAGTTTTTTTGCACCCGAACCTAAAAATGTCTCACTCAAATTTTTTATAATCGATTTTGTGCCTTTAATGCGAAAAAAATTGTACCTTTGCGCGGAGATTATTGTGCATACCCTCCAAATGGGTATGTAATCCGTGTATATAAGCCTTTTACTCGACGAAGGAAATTTTATTAATCAAATACGGGACTGTACCGCGCCTCCTTGGAGACGTTCGTGTGCTTCCCGGCCTAACTTCATTGCTATGCGAAAAAATTTACTCGCGGCTGTGCCGCTCAGTGCTTTGGCACTGTGTCTGCTCCCCGGATGTATCGATGACAAGTAAGACTTGTCTGATGTCGATACCACTGTGGAACTGAAAGTTACTGACCTTACCGTCCCGGTCAATATCGACCCCATCACCATGGACAATATCCTCGACATCAAGCCCGGCGACCGTATTCAAGTGGTTGATGGTTACTATGCCGTTGTTGAGTCCGGCGACTTCTCAACCGATGAAGTCAAAATCAATCG
>N._stephensi_709_foregut__coassemble_424_pt1 | contig 15287 bp, 13 predicted proteins | sample N__stephensi_709_foregut__metabat2_high_PE_009 | metagenome-assembled genome bin N | reverse complement strand
GAATCGGGTAAGGGCATTATGCTTTTATTTCTAATTTAAATGAAAGAGCCGTGACAAATCAAATGGTTTTGACGTGTCGTTTTGACGTGTCATCGTCTTGTAAGTCAGAGATTGACATCTTTCCACTCCGTGCCATCGTGATATTGCGGGGTGAGGGTCGTGGGGTTTAATCTTGCCGGAATGTAGTTGTTACGGCATTGAGCGACAAAGTATATGTCGCGTGAATGGCTGTCGGCTCTACCGTGCTTCCATACCTCGGTGGGGGTAATAGGGACACTATATGTATTGCCGTCATTATCGATGGTTATTGCCCGGGCGGCTCTGATTATTTCTTCGATAGACATTAACGAACCTGTGCTGCCGGCGGCGTGCATCGTTTGGCGATAGTCTGTAAGCATCTCATCAGAAATTTCCGGGTTAAGTATGTATTGTACATATAACGGGTCAGACATATCCGGCTCCGTATTGTTCAGAGTAGCTGTCAATATGCGTACCGATGTGTCTTGAAGATTGTTGTCAGAGAGTAATTCGAGCATTGTAACCGCTTCGGGCAGTCTGTCCGGGTCTACTGCTGCCAGAAAGTCATAAATGCGATTCCAATTGCCTTTGGCTCTTTGTAACATCTTGGCGACTCGCATGGCGTATACGTTAAATCTGACATTAATTTCAGCCATGGGCAGAGGTGAATGTTTTTCGCCGAAAAAGGTTGAAGTATACGCGTCGAGCAAGCTCTGCTCCATGGCTGACATATTCCCCTTTTCGAGCGAAAGTACCGGGGCATTTTCGACCTCAATCTCGCTGATACGCTTGTTGTGAGACAATACCTTTTCGGAGCCGGTATAATCGCCATATACGAGCGCACAAAGAGTAGCCGATGAGGTCGTGGAATCCGGTTCAAATGGGTTATATGTATACCATTTACCATCTATCCACGCTTGTACGACAGATACTTCCGGGTCATTTTGCGGATACACCAAGCGAGCCGGAATATCGAGAGCTCTTAGTGCGGCTATGGTGAGAATAGCGAGCTCATATGAGTCGCCTCCGGCATTGAGTATAGTACTCTTGGGGCTGCTTATACGGCCTTCGACATGTTCAACCTCTACCCTTTCGCGCAACCAACGGGCAAGCTCTGTCGCGGCCTGCTTCATACTCAGTCCGGCGACTCTGTCTTTCAGCTCCGGGTAATAGGACGAGCGGAAATTATCGAGGTACTCGCTGTCAACACGTGAGGGCAAGACGTAGTGTAACCAGATCTGTTCAGGTACGGCATTTGCCCACGGCATATCGTGTTTGGCTCTCAGAGAGCTGCGGATATCCTTCAGCATAAACTCCGGTGTGTAAAGCATATAGTCGCTCAGAGGGATAGCTCTGTAAATAAACTCGAGAGCGTCTGCTTCGTCAGTGGGCAGTGTGTATACTCGCGAGCCTATGCCCACAACGCGCTTTTGTCGGTCTTGGGCAATCAGCGGAGACACACCGGCGAGGCTCAGAAGAAGCAATAATGATGTCCTTATATATTTGAATGCGATATTACTCATATACGGCTTTATACCAGTCCAGATTGCGGTAATATTCCTCATACTGTGTGTTAGAAGAGTTGTCGAGTATATGACATGATATGCCGGAAAAATGCTCCGGGTTTATTGTGTAATTTTGGAACTTGGGAGTAGCCAATTTCAGCTCAACTGTATTGTTGACACTCTGCGTGAACGAAGCGGCCAATGTGTTGTCAGAGCCGGCAAGGTTTGTATACACTTGATTAAGGTCGTAGAAGTATGTTCCGGACAAACGGCCATATACCATCAACCCGTTAGTGCTTTGCAAGGTGTACCCCAGTTGAACAATTTCGTGAGCTTTGGCTGCCACTTGTGGCAGCCCGGCCGTCTTGATTACAGCAATGGTGCAACTGCGCAGTGACGAAAGGTTATTGTCAGCATAATAGTCGAAAGTAGCAGTCGCTGCTTTTTCAAGCGAAAATGCCGGTGTCGCAATATACGGAAATATCAGGTCATAGGGTGCGCCGTCTGATAAAATCTCTGTAGGGTAAGCCACGATAGTCGGACAATGGTTACGCAACTGATACAGCACCTCAATATTGCTCATCAGACAACAGTCAAACCAAATGAATGAGAAGAGATTCTCCGGTATTGCTTCAGCTAAATCCTCTATTCGCATCTTCTTGCCATAGTCATCTCCGTAGCTGTATTGTATGACGGAAGATGCAAGAGAGGGGCTGTTAGCCGGGACACCATCGGGCAACCATGCTGATGAATGACTCCATAAGAACAAACCATAGTCAGCGGCCGGCGCGGTGCGTTGCATATCGTTTATCACCTCACCCATCCGATATTTTGACACTGAAGATACGGACAAGTCATATGTCTTGATTATTTGTAATTGTGCTTTACCATACTTGTCTTCAGTCACTTCATAAAGCACGGGCTGCTCCTCGCCGTACGATGTGCGATAAATCAAGATATTGGTGTTAACATCATCCGCATACTCGTTATAACCGCGCAAAATCTCATCTATGTCATTCTGCGAGTCGTTGTTCAAGGTATTTGTCGCCACCATATATATCAGGATGGTGCGTTCATTATCTTCCGGGGCAGGCATCGGTTCATCGTCAGAACAGGAAACCATCGTGCTGCAAGACAAAATCAGTGCTATAACTTTAATGATATCTCCACCTTTCACCCAACGCGACTTTTTGTGGCGTTTTGCCGTATAGTTTATCACTCGTGGCACATGGCTTGACAATATAAGCAAAACGATGAAGCTGAGCATGCTGAGGCAAACAGCCTTGAAAGTGCCCACATCGGCCCATTTAGGCTCATATGCTGCTAATGCTCCGGGTTGCGCTGCGGTATCCTCTTTGAAGTCATATGTCGGTATAGCGGAGAATACTGCCTTATAAACGATTTTTCCGTCCTTTACATATATGAAAGACGGATTGCCTCTCACCACCTCTTTCATGGCCGTATCTTCTGCTGTGTATATCGGGTATTCTGCCAACGAATCATCTATGAAGTCTTCTATTTGAAGCGGTGTGGCGGCAGACACTACTATCAGCGACACATCATTCTGCTTGCAGTATGCGTCGAGCGAGTTCAGCTTGTAATAATTCCCCTTGCTGAGGTTAGGCAAGTCATACATGAAAATAACTACCGCCTCCCCTTCCGCCGGGATAATATCCTCGGTTACATCTTCTGCACCATCATAGATAGCCAACCCTTTTACCGGTGTTTGCTCCTCCGGCTTGATAGTGATGTTGTCGCCGGCCTCTATACGCTCCACAAACTCCCAATCGTCACCGGTCGGAATACTGTCTGCCGGTATGGTAATCCGTTCGTCACCTCTTTTCCAAACTGACATCATGGACTCTGTATCGGTGTCCGTGTCATCCGTTGTCGCATCTGTCAGCGTTGTACCGTTGGGGTATGGTCTGAAGTCAATCATCGGCTGAATGGAGTAGCCGACAAAGCCGATAAAATTCGAGAATATCAGTGTGGCTATCACCATCAGCCATTGGATGCCGGGGAGTATCAGGCAGCGTGCTCTGCGATTAAACAATACAAGCCATAAGGAGATGGCCAGCAGTATTATGTTTTTCCAGAATGTTTGCCAATTGGACAATATCAACGCATCACCGAAGCAGCCGCAGTCTGAAACGGGATTTTTGAGTGCAATCCAGAGTGTCAGAGGGGTCATTATCAGCATAATGAGTAATGAACCTATGGCTGCCAAGTGCCGATAAGACCCGGTAATAACTGCCAAACCGAGCAGTATCTCAACCGTAAACAGGGAGAACGCAAACGGAGTCAACAACGGAAGCATCCACCCGAAAATGCCATCCGGCAACGCGGCTATATAGTCGTGCAGCTTAAAGATGGTTCCCCAGGGGTCGACAGCTTTTACCACGCCGGAGAAGATGAATGTAGCTCCAAATAAGATTCTGAAAATCCATGTCAGCAGGGTCTGTATCTTATCTGCTCTGACGTTTTTGGTGGCAATGGTGTTTTCTTTTTCGTCAGCTACACATGTGTCTTCTTCTCTTGTATGATTGTCGCTGGCGATTCTCATTTCCGTATGATTGTCAGTGACATGAGATGCTGCTACATTGTCCGCTGCATCTCCAGCTGTCTTGTCGGTCTCTTCGGGGTTTGACTTCATCTCACTGAGCATATCCGAGTTTGATAAGTGCGAAAATAGAGTAGTTGATCATGTCCATATATCCGGCATCCACACCTTCAGAAATCAGTGTTTTGCCGTCATGATCTTCTATCTGCTTGATACGGCGTAGTTTAGTGAGTATGATATCGGTAAAGCTGCTCACTCGCATCTGCCGCCATGCCTCGTCATAGTCATGATTTTTGTTCAGCATAAGGGATGTCGAAGCTGTAAACATCTCGTTATATAAGTCGATAGCCTCTTGCGAACTTATATCGCTGCCGGGCTTCAGCTTAGATTGTATAAGGGCTATCACGCCGTAGTTGACAATACCGATAAACTCGGAGCCGATACCTTCATTGACTTTCGACTCATGTTTCTCCTCGATGGAGCGAATACGACGCGCTTTGATATATATTTGGTCGGTAAGGCTGGGCAGACGCATCAGTCGCCATGACGTGCCATAGTCTTCCAATTTCTTGCTGAAAATATCAAGACACAAGTCATGTATCTTCTCAAATTCTTTTGCCGTATTATGTTCGTTGTTCATTGTGTTTATGATTTATCCTGACCCGGGTACAGAATCACCCGGTTTAATAATCTGCAAATTTACAAAAAAAAATCGACATCAAGCCACTAACCCCACATCTTTTATTATTCTGTAATTTCAATGTTGCGCTCACGTTGAGTTCTTGCCTACTTGCTCAATAGAGAGTCCGAATAATATGGTTTAAGGTGTCGATAACTTTTTTATACTGCAATCTTTTGATGTTCAATATGTTTAGGAAAGTGCCCTTTTTAGAGCGCATTTTTTGCTGTCTAAATACTTGCCTACTCAGATTTTTTGTGTTAACTTTGCATAGGTTTTCGGCCTTGATATGGCTGATAAATCCTTAAAGCAATTTTGCTTGGTCTATAAATTATATTGCTGATTTGCAGAGCATTAGTTTACATATCGAATACCTTTTACGTGCACACGAATGTGTGATACTGCCCGGCATAGGCGCATTTTTGCGCTCATACAAGGCAGCCACCATTAGTGATGCTGATGAGGTGTGTGCTCCCGGTTTGCAAATCTGCTTCAACTCCTCCATTGTAGCCTCTGACGGATTGCTCTGTCATTCGATTGCAAGAAGAGAGAAAATCACCTTTGAAGAAGCTGCGGTATATGTAAGCAAAGCTGTCGAAGAGTGCCGTGCCGCGCTCGATGTTAATGGTGAGTTGTCTATCGGACGTTTAGGCCGTTTGATGATGGACGCCGAGCAACGGATAAGTTTCTTGCCCTACACACGTCAGTACGGACAGATCTGGAACTCGTTCAAGCCACTGGCTATCGACAACAATGCTCAAAGCATCAAGGATTCATCTACGCAGTCAGGTGTTGTTGCCAATAATGATAAAGACTATTATATAATACGCATCTCACGCAAAGCCGTGCGCTATGCCGCTATAGCTACAATATGCTTGCTCACGGCCACCACCATGCTTCTCCCCTCAGCTACGCGCAATGGTGTGCGCAATGCGTCTGTCGAAAAGCAATATGCATCGGTGCTGCCCGGTGTTGAGAAGCTCTCAGTCACCCCAAAGTCACCGGTCGACACGCCCACACAACAAGCCCCTGTTGTGGAAAATGCGGTAAATAAGGCACAAGATGATGCGCTCACGGTGCCTGAAGAATTGAGCTACTACTTGATAGTGGCAACTTTCAAAAATGAGGCGGATTGTCATAAATTTATAGCCGCACAAGCAGATAAAGATGATTTGGCTATAGTCAATTCCGGCAAAGTAAGCCGCGTATACTCCGCAGCATCAAATAATCGCCAAGAGCTGCTTGACATGCTGAATTCGTCAGCTCACAAGTCCAAACATCCCCAAGCGTGGATTTGGACTAACCCGGCTGCTCATACCAATCAAGCTGCATTATAGGCAAGATGATTTGGCTACTTATAAGTTAGTCTATAAGTGGGGTGCATATACTGCTTCTTGTTTTGGGTGGCTTTGCCGTAATTGATGGCTCGCTGCGGGCATATATGGAAGCATGCACAGCAACTTAAGCAATTAGATCCCCAGATAGGTCTCGCTCCCTTTGTAGACGAAGAAGATACTGAACAGCCTTCCCGGACTAATGAAATGTTCTTTACCGGACAAACTCGTACACACTTACCGCATGATATACAAGCCGAACTGACATTCCATTTGCGTGGATTGACCCCCCATTTTTTAAACAGCGGATACACCAAACTTCTGAGTGCCGGTACCGAGCCGGTGTGGACAGAATGATATTCCTCCGGCCGTGCCTCAATCACATTTGCCAATTCTTGTAATCGTTCCGGCGCATTATGCAGCTTTGTGTCAGCAACTTGCGGGGTGTCGACATCAAAGCCGGGGAGCAACACGTAAGTGTTTGGCATAATGAGTGTTGCTGTCATATTCAGTGATTTGCCACTCACGCGGTGTATCGCCTTGTCAAAATGTTTCATGGCATTCCCGGCTTCATCACCGCATGTGCATACAGCCCACACATATCTGTTGTCAAACAAATCAGCAGGCAGTTTCTCGACAAATTGCAATACAATCGGAGGTACACCCCATGCGTATATGGGGAAGACAAATCCGAGATATTCGTCCTGATAAACATCGAGGGTTGTTGCACCTGCAACAGAAGGTATTGACACCGGCGATACTTTTTCACCGATGAGTCGAGAAAGTTCTTTAGCGGCATATGCTGAATTGCCGGTGCCGGAGTAATAAAATATCATATCGAGTAGTTAAGTAGCGGTATGTCTTTTGCTGCAGTCTTTGGAGTAATCAGACAGTAAATGCCTTGAACACGAATTCTTTAAGCTGCGTATAATCTTTCTGGAGTGTGCCGATACCTTTACTGCGGCAGTCGAGCAAGCGCAACTCATGTATAATATTGAAGCATGAGCGTGCCGAATAGTTGCGCATACCTTGGCTGATATCTTTGAGCTGCATCTTGCTGTGAAATCCGAGATAGGCCATCAATCCGTCATCGCTTTTGTTCGGGGCATAGTAAGCCAACATCAAGTTAGAGAAGAAGCGGAACATCATGGCGGTAGACACTATCACCGGGTTCTGCTTCGGGTTTTTCTCAAAGTAGTCCACTATGCGCATACAGCGAGTATAATCTTTTGACGCCAAGGCATTTACGAGTTCAAAATTGTTGTAGTCCTTGCTGACACCGATATTTTTCTCGATACTTTCGGGAGTGATGGGAGCATTGCCTGTAGCTACTGCAAGCTTGTCTATTTCGCCGAACAGACGCGACAAGTCATTACCGATGAACTCCTTGAGCATCTGTATGGATTTGTTGTCAATTGCGACTTTCTTCTCCTTGCAATAGTCAGATATGATTTTATCGAGCTGCCACTCTCTGACTTTTTCGGAGGTAAAGATGACACCGCCGGATTTTTTAATAGCTTTTACGAGAGCTCCGGTAGCCTTTAAAGGTTCGGCTTTTAATGTAACAACAAGCACTGTAGACGGCACGGCATGGTCAACGTATGCTGCCAACTTTTCGAGTTCGTTGCGTCCGTTCTGCATTGACTGAACCTCACGGAGCATAACCAACTGCTTGTCAGACATCAAGGGGAATTGGCGCGCTGTGTCTATAACAGTGCGCAAGTCAGTATCAGCACCGAAAAAATTATACAGGTCAAAGTCGCGTGCGTCGGCATCGGGTACTACTCTATCACTCAGAAGCTCAACTATCTTGTCTATATAATATGGTTCTTCGCCTTGCAGCAGATATATTGGTGCAAACTTCCCGGCACGTATATCAGCTATAATATCGGTATACGTACTTGCTTTGCTCGCTGTACTCTTAGATGTTTTAGCCATGAGTCTTAAAAAGATATGTACGTAGGCCGATAAACACAAATAACACAAGGAAAAGGCTTGTGCATGCCACGGCCGGGAAACCCCGGTGTGTCACTCCGAATGTATCTATGCTGCCTACATGTACCCCATTATTTATGAGCCACGCCACAATTACATACATTGAGTTGTTGATGGCATGAGCTGCAGCTGACATCCATATTGAGCCGGTCCGATAGAACAGATACCCGAAGAATGCTCCCAAAAGCACTCTCGGCAGGAAGCCGAAGAATTGGAAGTGCATGATACTGAAGATGATTGCCGTAATCCAAATGGCTGCATGTGAGCCTATAGGGCCGCTTGCAAGTATTCGCTGCAACGTGCCTCGGAAGACAAGCTCCTCGCAAGTACCGGTGATGATACCTATTACCAAAACATTGAGTAACAAGGTGGTTACAGACTTACCGGATATCAGTGTGTCAGTCTGTGTCATAGCTTGCTCCTCCCACTGACGCATTGTCTGCTCAACGGTTTGCAATGTGTCGGGCAAGTGCAACTGTGAGTTCCACCATATCACCTGGTTTAAGAATGGCTGACCTAAAGCATATATGAGTAGTATACCTCCTAAAGCCAACCATGTGCCGGCACGATTAACGCCGAGCATCTCCAGTGGACGTTTGCTCAAAAATATTGCGCAAACAACCGCCGTGCCGGCAAAGCCGATGATGTTTTGGAAGGTTGCCGTCCACAACAGAAAAGCACGTGTACCCGGATCGGCAAAATAACCTGCCAATAAGGATGCAAATGTGGCCATGGCCATCATGAAGACAAACACACATACCATCAGCAATATACGCTTCGTGTATGTGAGGTCGGTACTATATAAGCCGTTTGCAGATCTATTTGCCATAATTCAGAATATTTTCAGGCCTCACCTTATCTTTATTCTTGGAAGTGCTTGCGCCGGAATACGAAGTTGGAACCGAGATATTTCTCGCGCACCTCCGGGTTCTCGGCAAGCTCCTCACTTGTACCTTGGAATAATATACGCCCGTCAAACAAGAGGTAACTTCTGTCTGTGATGGAGAGTGTCTCTTGGGCATTATGGTCAGTAATGAGGATGCCTATATTCTTCTCTTTCAACTTATAAACTATCTGCTGAATATCTTCAACAGCTATCGGGTCAACACCGGCAAAGGGCTCGTCAAGCATGACGAATTTGGGGTCAATAGCCAGACAACGTGCTATCTCCGTACGGCGACGTTCACCACCGGAAAGACGGTCACCGAGATTTTTGCGCACCTTTTCAAGACGGAATTCTGAAATCAGACTCTCCAATTTCTCTCGTTGATAGGCTTTTGACTTGTTGGTCATTTCGAGTACGGAACGTATATTATTCTCCACACTCATCTTGCGAAACACTGACGCTTCTTGGGCCAAATATCCAATGCCGAGTTTGGCTCGCTTGTATACCGGCAGCTTGGTTATATCCTTGCTGTCAAGAAAGATTTTCCCCTCATTGGGCGAAATGAGTCCGACAGTCATGTAGAATGTAGTCGTCTTGCCGGCACCGTTGGGACCCAACAGGCCGACAATTTCACCTTGCGTCACCTCGATATTGACATGATTTACGACTGTACGCTTACCATATTTTTTGACCAGATTGTCAGTGCGAAGTATACCTTTAGCGGGTTGGCCGTCTGTTGACGCAGCTTCATCGGGCTGTGTCTCGCCAATAGGTGTCGACTCATCAGTGTGCACATCGCTCTCGAGTGCATTGTCGGCAGAGTCGTTGCTTTGTTGAGGGTTATTCTTTTTTGTGAAGGCAAATATCTTCATGGTCATCGACTTATCAGCGAACGTATGTAGTCGGTCAATAACTTGACAGCCACGTGGTTATGCCCTCCTTGGGGAACAATGAGGTCTGCATATTTCTTGCTCGGCTCGATATATAGTTCATGCATGGGCTTGAGCATGGACTGATATCGGTCTATAACCATTTGCGGTGTACGCCCTCTCTCCACGCAGTCGCGTGTGATGACACGTATCAGACGGTCATCGGCATCAGCATCTACAAACACCTTGACATCCATCATGTTGCGTATAGTAGGGTCGGTAAGCACCAAGATACCCTCTACCACTACCACTTTATGAGGTCTGACAGTCGTGGTCTCCGGCATACGCGCACATGTCAAGAAGTCATATACAGGCATCTGAATCGCCTCCCCTGATTTGAGCTTGTTCAAATGCTCTGCCAGCAGCTCCCACTCTATGGCTGCCGGCTCGTCATAATTCATCTTCAGACGTACCTCCAATGGTATATGATGGTTGTCTTTATAATAGCAATCTTGAGATATGACAGCAACCTCATCGGCGGGCAGTGATTCAATTATCCTGCGCACAACGGTGGTTTTACCGCTACCGGTACCTCCGGCAATACCAATTATCAGCATAATATATCATTGTTGTGGCGAGGGAGCATTTTTCAGCTTCAAACCGACTTATAGTCTGAGCAAGAAGTAAATGTCCAATGCGCCGGCTCGCTAATTACGATGCAAAAATAATATTTTTTTTTCAAACCGCCAATAACTTTTGTGTTTGGCAATATACAAAAATTTGGGGGTCAGCATGATGACTGTCCCCCAAAAATTATGTACACATGTGTGCTACGTAGCTGTTCTCTTTTTTCACTCCGTAGCGAGGAGCATATCTTACTTAAACAGGTATTGAGAAGATATAGACTCGTTGTTGTGTATGCGACGGATGGTGTCAGCGAAGAGTTTGGCTACGGGAAGCACGGTGGCTTTTGACTCGGGACGATTGTAAGGTATTGAGTTTGTAAAGATTATCTCTGTCAACCCGGAGGCGTTGACTCTCTCGGTTGCCGGGTCACTCATCACCGGATGTGAGCAAAGGGCACGTACGCTGGCTGCTCCCTGGCTCATAAGCAAGTCTGCAGCTTTGGTTATAGTGCCGGCGGTGTCCACGATATCGTCTACCAGAATTACATTCTTGTCTTTCACGTCACCGATTACGGTCATCTTATCCACAACATTGGCTTTGGCGCGCTGCTTGTGGCACAACACCAGGGGTACATCGAAGTATTTGGCGTATGAGTTGGCTCGCTTGGCACCTCCCACGTCCGGAGAAGCTATCACCATGTCTTTGAGGTGTAGGCTCTGAATGTATGGTATGAAGATTGATGAGGCATACAAGTGGTCAACCGGCACATCGAAGAAGCCTTGTATCTGGTCAGCGTGAAGATCCATTGTGATGACACGATTCACACCGGCAACTGTCAACAGGTCAGCAACAAGTTTGGCTGCAATAGATACTCTCGGTTTGTCCTTACGGTCTTGACGAGCCCAACCGAAGTAAGGTATTACGGCTACGATAGTGTGAGCTGACGCACGCTTTGCAGCATCTACCATGAGCAGCAACTCCATGAGGTTGTCCGCTGTGGGGAATGTGGATTGTACCAAATATACTTCTGCGCCGCGGATAGACTCTTCAAAGCCTACTTCAAACTCGCCGTCTGCGAAGTATTCGATCTTCATCTTGCCCAGTTCGATACCGAGCTCTTTACAGATTGATTCGCCGAGGTAGTGTGATTTTGTTCCGGCAAACACCTTGATGGGGTGGAGATTAGTGCTCATTGTTGAGATATGTTATTTGATTTAGGTGCAATTATGAAGCAGTGAAGTGTAAGCCCAAGGCTTGGTTCACGATGCAAAGTTAATAATTTTAGTCGGGTTTTGAAAACTTTGTGTGGTCTATTTTCCAAATTACAGCCCCATTAGCCGCTACTGAAGCAGCGAAAGGGGTGCCCCGCATTAACTCTTTTTCCTTAACATAGTCCGTAAGTAGCTCTGTGCAAGCTGCTTTACCTTGCGGGAGGTTGAGCATGTCGAAGGCCTCGTCGGGTATATTGATTTTTACGTGGCACGGCTGTTCTGCAAAGTTTGCCACTATGATAAGTGACTCATTGCCGTAATGACGAATAAATGCAAACTGACTGTGCGGTGAGAAGTCCGGGTTCTGTAGATTGACATACATCAAGTCGAAGAAGGAGCCTTTATATATGGAGGCCTCTGAGTTGCACAGATGCAACACTTTAGTGTACATACGTCGAAGCCATTTCTCCTTTTCGGTAAGTTTGGCCACTGAACACTTGCCGTTGTCATACCAACGATGCATGGTGTCATAACTCCAAAAGTCAAAAATAGAAGTGCGGTTATTGTTCCCGGCAAACCCCTCATCATCTGTGGCGCGTTCTCCCAGCTCCTGGCCGAAATAAATCATGAATGGTCCGGTATTGAACATCGCACTTACCACCAATGAAGCAACGACTTTCGAAGGGTCGCCGGCATAAGCCTGTGAGCCAAATCGTACTTCATCATGATTCTCGAGGAAATTCAGCATCTTGGGTGCTATGCCATCAGTGGTCTTCCAGCAGTCCGTCAGTTTGGCCGCGCTCCATGACTGTGTCTGTATGCCGACAAGCGTGTCATACAGATTGACTTTATCATATAAGTAGTCGAAGTGGCAATAGTCCAAAAATGGCCTGTATAACCCGACATTGTAAATCTCGCCTATAAAAATAAGATGAGGATAATCCTTTTTTACTTGCGGTATAGCCCAATTCCAAAATACCAAAGGAACCATAAACACCATATCGCAACGGAAGCCGTCAATCCCTTTCGAAGCCCAGAAGCGTAATATGTTCAGCATTTTAACCCATGTGTCCGGCACCGGGTCTGTCTGCTGGTAGCCGTTGCCGGGGTCGTGGCCATAGTTGAGCTTTACCGTCTCATACCAGTCATATTCTCCGGGGAATGCGGTATAGGCGTCATTGCCGGTTGCTTTGGCCGGAAATTCAGTGTAATTGCCTATGTCGAAGTGCGGTTGAAACTTCTGATTGGTGAGGTAATAATAGTTGTTATTCGGTGAGAAAAACTTTGTCGTATCGTCACCCGAACCGAAATCTTCAATCCCAGTCGGTGCGACATCCGAATGATATCGGCGTGCCGTATGGTTGGGCACAAAGTCGATAACAGCCATCATACCCGCCTTGTGGGTGCGCTCAACCAGTGAGGTAAATTCTGCCATTCGATTGGGAATATCTTCGGCTATCTCAGGTGATACGTCATAGTAGTCTTTTATAGCGTATGGCGACCCGGCCTGACCCTTTACTACATGAGGATCATCTGCCGGTATGCCGTCAAAAGCCTCTTTGGTAGCATGTTCTATTATGCCGGTATACCATACGCAATTGCATCCTAATGCCTTGATAGAACGAAGCAGCTTGAGGTCGATGTCATTCATCTTGCCGGAGCCATTCTTTTCCAAGCTGCCGAAAGGTTCGCAAGTGCTGTTCATATTGGTCAGCAATCGCGGGAACATCTGATATATGATGAGTTTCTTGTCTGTCATGTCAAGCTTGATTGTTTTGGATATGGACATCTAATTGAGGGAAAGGGAACTCGATGCCGTTGTCCGGCAACAGCTTGTAGAATAATTCGTTATACTTAAAGAACACATCCCAATAGTGTTCGTTGGCCACCCATGCACGTACAGACAGATTTACGGCACTGTCAGCCAATTCGCTGACATATACTGACGGAGCCGGTGTATTCTCCACTCGGCTGTCAGTCGCTAATAACTCGAGTATAGTGCTGCGAGCCACATCAATATCAGTACCATAAGCCACGCCGATTGTCCAGTCCAGACGGCGACGTTTCTCCATCGAATAATTGTTGATGCTCGATGTGGACAGACCTCCATTGGGTATTATGATTGCCTTATTGTCCGGAGTATTGATAATGGTGTTGAAGATTTGTATCTCTTTGACTGTGCCGGTAAATCCTTGTGCCTCAATGAAGTCCCCTACCTTATAGGGCTTAAGCAGCAGTATTAGCACACCTCCGGCAAAGTTCTGGAGCGTCCCGCTGAGTGCCAAGCCGACAGCTACACCGGCCGAAGCAAATAGTGCCAAGAAAGAACTTGTCTCTACTCCTACGGTACCTATCACAATGATGATTAGCACAAAGTAGAGTGTTATCTTAATCAGAGATAATATGAATGTAGTGAGCGAAGGGTCTGCACCTCGGTGCATCATAATCTTCTTCACCCACTTATGCAAGCGTTGGATTATGAATCTACCTAAAATAAAGATGACTATCGCTATGGCTAATTTGAAGCCGAAATGTATAAGACTGTCAATAATGTTGTCTAAGGCATCTAATGAGGCTACACTCTCTATCTGCTCTATTGCCTGCTTGCCCGCATCTTCGGCAGCGCCATCTATCTCTGATATGACCGGCATCTCTTGTAATAATATCGTGGCGAGTGACATCTGATTTCTGTTAGTGGTAAACGATTATTTAAGTGGTTCGGCTTGAGGGTATTTATTGAAGAGCGACTTGAGCTTAAGCTTGATTACGCCAAACACGGCTTCGCCAAAAATACTCCCATTCATTTTGGAAGTACCCAATACGCGATTTACAAAAATTATAGGTACCTCCACTATCTTGAAGCCATGCTTATAGGCCTTGAATTTCATCTCAATTTGGAAAGCATAGCCCTTGAACTCAATCTTATCCAGTTCGAGAGCTTCGAGTACACGTCTGCGCCAGCAGACAAAACCGGCCGTAGTATCACGTACTTTCATGCGAGTCACCACACGGACATACATCGAAGCATAAAAAGACATCAGTACACGTCCCATAGGCCAATTGACCACATTAACACCGGTAATGTATCTCGACCCTATGGCTACATCAGCCTTTTGCTTTTTCAACGCTTCGATAAGGCGAGGCAAATCATTCGGGTTGTGCGAAAAATCGGCATCCATCTCAGTGACAAACTCATAATCGCGCTTCAGAGCCCACTTAAAGCCATGAATATAAGCTGTGCCGAGGCCTAACTTGCCTTGGCGTTGTTCCAAATAGATGCGTCCGGGATGCTCACTCATCTTCTGCTTGACGACATCAGCCGTGCCGTCGGGCGAGCCGTCATCTATGATGAGAATATCGAAAGGTATGCTGAGTGCCAACACCGCTTCTATAATATTGGAGATATTCTCTATCTCATTATATGTGGGTATGATAACTAATGCCTCTTTCATACTGTCTATAACCTCTTCCGAGGTCTGAATTATACCGCAAATTTACTAATAAAAGCCCACACCACCAAATTTCACCCCACAATATTCAGTCTGTCTGCACGGCTCTTTCATTTAAAATTCCGTGCGTCATCCGAAAATTCATTTATTTTAT
>N._stephensi_709_foregut__coassemble_393_pt1 | contig 16346 bp, 13 predicted proteins | sample N__stephensi_709_foregut__metabat2_high_PE_009 | metagenome-assembled genome bin N | reverse complement strand
ATGGGCACAAAGAATCTGGCAGACCTCAGTCTGCAATTCGGCGTCAAGAAGTTTGTGATGATTTCCACCGACAAGGCTGTCAACCCCACCAATATCATGGGTGCCTCCAAGCGTATAGCCGAGATATATGTCCAAAGTCTGTTCTACCACGCTGCGGCCAACTCCGATGGTGGCAACGCTCCGCAATTTATCACCACACGTTTCGGTAACGTGTTGGGCTCCAACGGCTCGGTGATACCCTTGTTCCGCCGCCAGATTGAGGTCGGTGGCCCGGTCACTGTCACCCACAAAGACATCATCCGCTTCTTCATGACAATCAAGGAGGCTTGCTCGCTCGTGTTGGAGGCCGGATGTATGGGTCACGGCGGCGAAATATTCCTCTTCGATATGGGTCAGCCGGTCAAGATATATGATCTGGCACGTCGCATGATTCTGCTCGCCGGCTACAAGCCGGACATCGACATCAAGATTGTGGAGACCGGCTTGCGCCCCGGCGAGAAGTTGTATGAGGAGTTGCTGAATGACAAGGAGAAAACCATCCCCACCGACAACAATAAAATCATGGTTGCCAAGGTGCGCAAATATGAGTTCAGGTCTATCAGCCCGCACATCGATTCGCTAATACAGCTCGCTACCGAGGGCAAGATACATGATATGGTGATGACTATGAAAGGCCTCGTGCCGGAGTATATCTCCAAGAACTCTGTCTTTGAGTCTATCGACAAGGAGTTGCAGCATGTACCCGAAGACAATAAGAGCGACAGCTCTACCCCCCCCAATCGTAAACAACTGACAGTCAGATATTTATCAGAACAAATAGACATACCTCAATCCGAGTAGCGGATTGGGGTATTTCTATTGTGCGAGAGTGCTTATCATGCTTGTTGTCGTATGCCGAGGCCGAAGAGTGCGAAGTCGTATCTGATCGGGTCTTTGGGGTCAAATTTGCGTAAGGCGGTGGTCAGCAATTCGGCTGCTTTTCGGTCGTTGCTTTTGCGAGTCAGCAGCCCTAATGAACGCGATGTGTTGCCGACATGAACATCCAGTGGGATGTACAATTGGTTTGGTTTGAGAGCTGTCCATATGCCAAGGTCCACGATGCCGTCATCGCGCACCAGCCATCGCAGAGCCATATTTATGCGTTTTAAGGCCGTCTTGTCCATCATTGCCGGTATGCACTCGCTGCACCTCGCACCGCCGTTCACATCCGCCATATAACACCGCAGAGCCTCACCGAACAGCCACGGGGCAGCCGCCGCATCTTGCGGTACATGTGCGTGCGCAAAAGACTCAATGGTGCCATATCGGTTGATAACAGCTCGAAATCCTCGCAGCAGGTATTTCAGATGCGAGGCGAACATCGTGCGGTGTATATTGAGACTGTCGGGTAGCAGCTCATAGTCGCCTGACATGGTGTATTTAAGCGGCTCATTATCCATAAGTTGAAGCAGCCTCTCGCAGTCGCGCAGAATCATCGGACGACGTCCCCATGCCATTATGGCGCACAGGAATGTTACAATCTCGATATCTTCACGGCGGCTGAAGCGATGCGGAAACTGCACCGGGTCATCATCTATAAATTCCGGCACATTGATTTCCGATACAGCTTGGTCAAGCAGCTCTTGCAGACTCTTTTCTTGCGTGTTTATGTCAATCATAGCTTCAATATCAGACAATGGTTATTAATCTATTGCAGATGAATGTCACCTCATCCTCCGTCAACTCCGGGTAAAGGGGCAAGCAAATGACACTTGCTGCAGCGGTGGTTGCATTGGGGATGATTTCGGCCATGGTGTCGGCATTTTCGTTTTGGCGCATCAGCATATCGGTATATGGCTGGAAATCAGTAATCAGCGGATAGAAGTATCGCCGTCCGTTGATACCGGCCTCTTTCAGCTTGTTATAAATGAAATCGCGCTTCTTGGGAGCAACGAATATCGGGAAGTGTGAGTAATTGTGCTGAACACCCGGCATCGGGTCAATAAGGCGTATATTCGGATTGTCTTGCAGCCGGGCACGATATAGCTGCGTGAGCTCGGCACGACGAGCTATCGCCCGGTCTGTCTGCTTGAGGTTCAGAAGTCCCCAAGCAGAGCGCAATTCGTCAAGCTTGCCGTTGATACCTATACCGACAATAGATGTTTCACCGGCGAAACCGAAGTTCTTGAGTCGGTCAATCTTCTGCTTCATTTCGGCGGTGCGGCACACTATGGCACCACCCTCAATGGTATTGAACACCTTGGTGGCATGAAAGCTCATGGCAGACAAGTCACCCTTCAGCACCAGCGACTCACCGGCCATCCGTGTCCCAAAGGCATGTGCTGCATCATATATGATGGGTAAGCCATACTTCTTGCCAAGTCGTTCAAAGCCGTCAACATCACAAGGCCAACCATAGACGTGCACCGGCATTATAGCCTTTGTATTCGGCGTAATTGCCTTTTCTACAGCTTGCACATCCAGGGTGCAGTGCTTCGGCTCAATGTCCGCGAACACAGGGGTCATCCCACTCCACAACAACGCGTGCGTGGTAGCTACAAAGCTATATGGGGTCGTAATCACCTCTCCGCGCTCCAAGCCGAAAGCTTTCAGAGCGACCATCAGCGGCAGTGTACCATTTGCAAACAAGCTGATATACGGCACACCGAGATATGCCGCCAATTGTCGCTCCAACTCGCAATGCAAACTGCCGGAGTTGGTTATCCTCCGACTCTGCCACAGCTGAGCGATGAGTCGGCTGAACTCATCAAAGTCAGGCATTAAGGGTGATGTTACATTCATAAGCATGGAAGTTCAACTGAACAGACTTTTTATCTCACGCGGCGCCCTCAGGTTGGCTATAATGGAGAGGAACAGGTATATAGCCATGCCGGCAGATGCACCGCAAAGCACCTTAGCCCATAGTGCGGAAACGAGCATACTCACCATATATGCCGTTGCAGCCGCAGACAATGAACACAATATACTCGGCAACATCAGCCTCAATTGTGCCGCAATGCCAAGCCCGATATATGGGCGCGCATAACATATGTTTATAACCAAGTTTATCAAGCCGGAAAGCAAAACGCCATAACATAAAGGGATGACTCCCATAGGGAGAGCGATGCAAAGGGTGAGCACGCCGATAATTTTTTTGCAAATCTCCAGTCGCAAAAAATTGTCTGACCGCCCGTAAACATTTAAGGCAGTGCAGTTGAGGGCATGCATCGGATAGAGAGCCATGGAAGCACACAGTATGCGAAACAGAGGCACCGCGCCCACCCATTTGTCAGTCAACACCCAGCAGAACAACGGATTTGCCAACGCAATACCGATGGCACATATCGGGAATAACAGCCAACATGAGCATCGTATCAGACGTATATACGCGCATCGTGTACGCCCGCGGTCATCGCGGATGGCACTGATCGAGGGGAGCGACACCTTGCACATGACATTCTGCACCCCTTGCGGAATGAATGAAGCCAATGAGTTGGCTCGCCAGTACATCGCGGTGACGGTGGCCGAAAAGAACTTACCGATAACGGGCGCATACATGTTGACATATATCGTGTCTATCAGCGCGGATACAAGTAACTTCCAACTGAAACGGCATAGCCCGCGCACCTCATTCAGGCGCAAGTGCAAGCCGGGCATCCATGGGAAGAACGTCCAAAGCAACAACGCACGTGTGCCCCATATAGTCAACTGCTGCACTATCAGTGCCGTAACGCCATACCCCTTGTAAGCCATGAAGACACCGGCCACACCTCCCGCAAGTGTTGAGCAAAGTGTCACACCGGCCATTTGTCTGAACCGCATTTTGCTGCTCAGCCGCGACGTCTGCACCACACAAGCACCGGCCAAGGGGATTGTCAAGCCTATCCACCTGATTATGCCGATAAGCTGCGGTTGCATATAGAAGTCGGCAATGAGCGGCGCACACATCCACAGAACGAGGTAACAAAGGAGAGACATCCCCACACTGATGTACAACGCGGCACTGTCTAATGAATGTGTGCGCTCCGGCTGCCGTATCAGAGCCTGACTTATGTCGGAGTCGGCGAACACTTGCCCCAAAGCGATGAACACCTGGATTATGACAATGAGGCCGAAAGCCGCCGGTGTCACCAAGCGCGCGAGCAGTATGGATACAACTATTGAGACCGCTGACATGCCGAACGTCTCAATGCCGCTCCACAGCATGCCGCGACCGGTGCGTACGGCTAATGCTTCACTTGTCGCCATTCCTCCGCGAGGGTCGGTATGACTAATCAGCTGAGAGCACTTATGCGTGCTATGTATTTGCCGATGATGTCGAACTCGATATTTACTTTTGTGCCGGCTTCAATCTGCTTGAAGTTGGTATTGTCGTGAGTGTAAGGTATTATGCACACACTGAACGAGTCTGCCTCCGGCTCGCAGACAGTGAGGCTTACACCATTGACGGTGACCGAGCCCTTATCCACGCACACATATCCGCGTTTTGCCATCTCCTTGCTGAATGGGTACTTGAATGTATATCGCCAACTACCATCCTCCTCTACAACAGAGATGCATTCGGCGGTGTTGTCTACATGTCCTTGCACTATGTGACCATCGAGGCGCCCGTTCATCAGCATGGAGCGTTCCAGATTCACCAGACTGCCAATCTTCAAGTCGCCCAAGTTGGAGCGACGCAAAGTCTCGGCAATGGCTGTCACCGTGTAAGTGCCGTCATCGTGCAGCTGTACCAAGGTGAGGCACACACCATTGTGCGACACACTTTGGTCTATTTTCAACTCATTGACAAAGGAGCAACGCATACGTATGTGCAGATTGCCCTCCTCGCGAGTGAGAGCCACCACCTCGGCGGCCTCTTCTACTATACCTGAAAACATAATTGGTTCTATTTGAGTCTAAATTAATGTGGGCGAGCATCTCACTCCCCCATAGTCTGATTTGTGCAAAATTAGTTAAAATCTTTGAGTTGTCACCTCTTTTTATAATTTTTTTTGTAACTTTACGGCTCAAAATTCCCATGACATGACACATAACCATGAAATTCCGGTGTATGAAAAAGTATACCTGCCTCCTCGCATTGACTCGCGCCCGGCAGATTTGATGCCGCAAGCACGCCAAATAACAATAGTTGGCGGATCTGGCGTCGGCAAGACACGCTTCATGAATGCCTTGCGACAGACGTATGGCGAACGAGCTTTTGCCCTCTCCGCACTGGGCACGGTGTGTTGTGAGCCGTCCGGCAGCATTGAAGCCCTCTATAAGGCGAAAATCGGCAACTATGCAGCGCAAGAGCCGACCACAGACCTCGACCGTTTGGGGTCTATCCTCTTCGCTGATGAGTTCAAATATCTGCTTACCGTCAAAAGTAAAAGCTTGCTCGAGGGTAAACGCATAAGACTTGAAGCCACGAAGTTAGATGCGTTAGTGCAGATTTGGCAAGAAATCTTCCCGGACAACACGGTGATGAGGCAGCACGGACAATTGCTGTTTGCCACACCCGGCGGTGATGACTTGATTTCATCACACAAACTTTCCTCATCCGAAAGGGCTGTGCTATATTATGTGTCAGCGGTGCTTTATGCTCCGTCCAACGGGGTGATTTTTGTGGATAATCCCGGATTGTTCTTGCACCCGGCGATGCTTCATGTCGTATGGAACGCCGTGGAGGGTCTGCGCCCGGACTGCATCTTTGTATACAACACCTCGGATGTTGACTTCATGAACTCACGCACCGAGAACCTGCTCATTTGGGTAAAGAGCCAAGATACCGGTGCCGGGGCATGGGACTATGAGATATTGCCACCCGGCACGGTGTCGGATGACCTCACAGCTTGTCTGTTGGGCACACGCCGCCCGGTACTCTTCATCGAAGGGGACGCTACACACAGTATAGACTCCAAACTATATCCTCTGCTCTTCCCCTATCACAGTGTGCGCCCGGTGGGATCATGCAACAAGGTGATTGAGGCCACTCGCTCCTTTGGCGACATGAAGCAGATACATCGTCTGGACAGCTACGGCATTGTGGATCGTGACCGACGCACTGACCAAGAAGTGGCTTATCTGCGAGGCAAGAATATCATGGTGCCGGAAGTAGCAGAGATTGAGAATATCTTCATGCTTGAAAGTGTTATACGCATCATGGCCGTCATACGCAAGCGACAGCCGGATCGCGTGGTGCAGAAGGTCAAGAACTCTGTACTGAAGATGTTTGAGTCCATGTTCAGAGAGCAAGTACTGCTTCATGTGCGTCATCGCATGAAGCGCATGTTGGAGACACGTGGTGACGCGCGTGTACATACTATAGGCGATCTGGAGAAGCACCTGCGCGACCTGCCGCAAATCATTGATGTCCGCACACATTACGAACAACTGATGCACGAGTTCCATACCATAGTCCGTAATCAAGATTATGAAGGAGTGCTCCGCGTGTTCAACTATAAGCCGATGCTCGCCGACTGTCAAGTGGCGCCATTGCTGGGTTACCCCAATAAGGATGCGTACATCTCCGGTGTGCTGGGAGTACTGAAAGGTCATGACAAACACGCGCAACATCTCCGCAATGCAATCCGCGAAGTATTCAGACTGCCCGAAGCCCCCTCAACATCCACATCCCCCACCCTCGAAAGCTGACAACACCCCTGCACTTAAGGTGGGTTCTATAAATTGAACCCTCATTTAACTAATCAGGCAATCCTCATTTTTTTACAACAACTGATTAAACAACAATATTTTGAAATTTATGAAGAAGATTCTTTCACTGGTTTTTATGGCTTTGGCCTTAGTACTCCCCTCTTGCGATGATGATGCTACCGAAAACGACGGTCTGTACACTCAAAAACTTCAGGGTACATGGCAATACTCCTCAAGCTATGACAATGTCGACTCAAGTGTCACGTTGATGCTGAACGCCAATGGTGACTTCACTTATACCAGTTCTGAGGTGGATAACAGCAACGCAACCATGAAGATGTGGACTGTCCCGGGAGCATGGAATGTGCAGCGCGGCGTGCTTCAGCTGAAGTATGATGTTGACCTATTGCGCTATTCCGGTCTGTCGGACAGCGAAGTGGCTGCCGTCAGGACACAGCTGAAAAACAGCAATTCTATCCTGGAGACATCCAACAAGGATGGCAAAACTTTCGGCTATGGCGTCTCTTTTGAAACCATCAACGGCAAGGAAGTTCTGTACCTAAGCGGCATGAATGGCTACTTCAACAAAATCAACTAAGACACAACAAGTCAGAATAAAATTTTGCCGGTTTTTATTTCCCCATAGCAGGAGTTCATTTTGACCTCCTGCTGATTTTTTAACCTATATTATTCATACCAACTCCGTAGCGAGAAGCCTAAGTGTGTGTAACTCACGGTCGGCGCAGCAAGGCGCGCCGCAGGATGTAGTAAATCCTACATTCAAGAAGCGCATTGCGAGTACGGCTGTGAGTTGCACGCAATCAGGCTTCGTAGTAGGAGTTGGTATGAATAATATAGGTTATAATCGGCCTTGGTCGCAATATGAATAGTATTCGTCGGGGGAGACTATGATGTGGTCTAACATGGATATCTCCATCACGCCGCAAGCTTCTCGACACTTACGGGTAATGGCATCATCTTGTGGCGAAGGCTTCATATTGCCCGATGGGTGGTTGTGGCACAAGGCGATAGCCGAGGCATTCTCCAATAACGCCTCTTTGATTATGACTTTGATGTCAAACAAGCTCGAGGCCCACCCTCCTTTTGATATCTGCAACAGTTTGGTGACGCGGTGACGCCTGTCCATGATAATGACCCACACCTCCTCATGATCCAAATGTGCTATTTTCGGTTTGATGATTTGATATATATCTGCCGATGAGCGTATTATGGGAAGTTCGAGCGGTGTCTCGGCATTGTAGCGCCGTATAAGCTCCATGACTGCCTCTATCTGTATCACCTTCATCGGGCCGAGGCCTTTCACCTCGCGAAGCTCTTGTCGTGTGCGTCGCTCAAGGACTTTGAGCTTGTTGTTATTGGACTGCATGATGTCGCGACACACTTGTGTGATGGGATATCCGACCGAACCGGTACGCAAAATGATAGCCCACAAGTCGGGGATACTCAGCACGCCGCAGCCATACTTTTCGGCCTTTTCGCGTGGCTGATCATCCGGACACATATCAGCAATACGCGGCATGGCTAATTTAGGTTCACCGGCCATTGAACCGTCAGACGTAGTATCATCTAATCGCTTAATTATCATACCGATAAAGTATTTTGCCGTGTGTATCGTCAACCATCAGCAGGCTTATATTATTTGCCGCGACGCATCTCCACTTCCTGTGCCTCATCACGTCCGTGACGCAGAAGGATTTTCCATACATATGCGCGTATGAAGCCGGTGCCGTAGCCATACAGTTGTATCAAGCTGGTGACAACACCTATCGTGCCGATTTTCAGACTCTTGGTGCTGACTATTCCGACAATCCACACCGCGAGTATGTATAAAGCAAGTGGTATTATGAACCACCAATGCCAAAGACTCAGCAACACAAGCAGCACGGAGCCAATAGTGAATACTGCCGGCAAGGTGTGTACCAACTTCATTGAGCCGGGATACAGCAGCTGCAATGTGATGCGACTCATGCCGAACACGTGCACCTGACGCCAAAATTTGCGCAGGTTGACACGCCGTTTATGAAAGACGCGCACGGGCCTGAACAGTGCTATGGAGAAGCCGGCCAGTCGTATGCGCGTGCTCATGTCTATATCCTCGCTGAACATCTCCCTGAAGCCTCCCACTTTCTTGTATACGGCTCGCGAGAAACCCATGTTGAATGTTCTGGGGACAAACTTCTCCATCTGCACCTTGCCGCCGCGTATACCGCCGGTTGTGAGCAGTGAAGTCATGGAGTAGTTTATGGCTTTCTGTATGTCTGTGAATGAGTCGTGCGCATCATCCGGGCCGCCGAAGCAGTCAGTGGGATGTTCAGCCAGGCAATTGCGCAGCTTGGCTATATAGTCCGGTGGTAAAATACAATCAGAGTCGACGAAGACGAAGAAGTCTCCATCGGCTCTGTCCATACCGTAATTGCGGGCTATTGAACGCCCTTCATTTTCTTTGTAGTAGTATTTAATGTCCGCCGTGTCGGCATATTGCTCGCACACACGGCGACAGGGGAGCGAGGAGCCGTCTTCCACGATGATAATCTCGAAGCCATGATCCGTCTGTGCAGCGAGGGAGGCGAGCAAGTCTGCCACCTCAGCCTCACGATTGTACACGGGGACTATAATCGAGAATTTCATCCGGCAGCGGTTTCTCAGGCCTTAACGCGGCTTACGTATGAGCCGTCGCGAGTGTCTACCTCAATGCTCTCACCCTCGTTGATGAAGAGGGGCACACGTACTGTGGCTCCGGTCTCTACTGTGGCGGGAGTGTGTTGGTAGCTGTGTCACCCTTCAGACCGGGCTCCGTATATGTGATTTTCAGCACCGTCTTGGTGGGCATCTCGGCATAGAGCACTGTGTCGGTAGAAGCGTCAGATACAACCTCCACTACATCACCTTCCTTCATGAAAGCGGCACCGGTAACCAAGTCCTTGCTGATAGGTACCTGGTCAAATGTCTCCTGATTCATGAAGATATCATCGCCACCCTCGCTGTAGAGGAACTGATAGGGACGACGCTCTACACGAACATCCTCCAGCTTCTCACCGATATTGAAGCGACGCTCCAGAACACGGCCATCGACTACATCTTTCAGCTTTGTACGCATGAAAGTGTTGCCCTTACCGGGTTTTACATGGAGAAATTCAATCACGAAATACAGACGGCCATCCATGCGGATGCAAGTACCGTTCTTGATGTCTTGAGCGTTAATCATCTTATTTATAGTGTGTTATATTATTTTTATGTGTTTAAAGGGCATATTTCGCCCCCTTATTAGCGACTGCAAAGTTAATAATAATTTCGTGCTGAGGCAAATTTTTCGGCCTTTTGGTTGTTATTTAATTGATATTTTTTGTTATTTTTGCACATATAATTAAGAATACTATGATGAGAAGAAAAATGCTATGCGCTCTCATCGCTCTGGCCGGAGTGATGTGTCTGAGTGCGCAAAATCTGGTGATACTGCATACCAACGACACTCATTCGCATATCGATGCGGAGAATGGCGTCGGTGGTGTTCTGCAGCGCAAGGCCCTGATAGACAGTGTCAAGAAAGCCGAAAAGAATGTCGTGGTGGTAGATGCCGGCGACATTGTGCAAGGCTCCCTGTACTTCAAACTCTTCGGCGGACAAGTGGAATATCCGCTCATGGACATGATGGGCTATGACATACAGATACTTGGCAACCATGAGTTCGACAATGGTATTGAGTCGCTGGCCAAATATTACAAACGTGGCGGCGCCGCCAAGTTGTCGGCCAACTATAACTTTGACAACACATCACTCAAAGGCGTCTTCGACCCATATATAATCAAGAAGATTGGCGGCAAGAAGGTGGGCTTCTTCGGTTTGAACCTAAACCCGGAGGGCATCATAAGTGCTGACAATTACAAAGGTCTGGTATATAATGACATAATCGAGTCGGCCAACAAGACTGCCGCCGAGCTCAAGGCCAAAGGGTGCGACCTGGTGGTGGCCGTATCGCACATCGGCTACTCCGACAATTCCGAAAATCCCCAGACCACGGATGTCGATGTGGCTCGCGCATCCAAGGATATAGACATCATCATCTCAGGTCACTCTCACGAGCTGGTGAGCCCCCAAACGGCTGATGTACGTCCCAATGTCTTCATGAATGCCGAAGGCAAGCCGGTACTCATTGAACAAACCGGTCGATATGGCGCCAACCTCGGATATATCAAAATAGACCTCAGCGGTGTCCCATCTGTCACAGAGGCCAAAATGATACCGGTAGCCGGAGTAAATCCGGCCAAATATGACAAGAAGATTGCCGACTTCATTGCTCCTTTCAGACATCAGGTTGACTCCATCAATGCTCGCCAAATAGCTGTGTGCGATGTCAACATGCTGAACACCAAGGTGTACACATCTTCCGCTCCACTCTCCAACATGACGGCCGACATTGTCTACGAATATGCCAATCATGTGGCTGACTCACTCAGCTATCACCCTGTGGACCTCGCTCTGATTAACAGCGGCGGCATACGTCTGCCTATGGATGCCGGGGCTGTCACCGAGGGTCAGATATTGTCCACATTCCCCTTTGTCAACTATGTTGAGATAGTCGAAATGCCGGGAAGCGTGCTCACAGAGGTTTTATCACAAGCCGCACTGCAGAGGGGGCAAGCCGTCAGCTTCGGCGTATGGATTGGCCTTGACGAAAGTGCCCAGCATGTCGAGTCAATCTTGATAGACGGACGACCTGTCGACCCGGAACGCACCTATCGTGTTGCCACACTTGACTATCTTGCCGGAGGCGGTGACTACCTCTCTGACTTCAAGAAGGCCACAAGCGTATGGCGTGACAGCCAAGAGTTGTGTGCCCCGGTGATGCAATATATTGTGAATCTTGGCAAGGCCGGCATACCCGTCAATCCCGACCCCAGACCTCGTATCGTCACCGTAAAACGCTTCTAAATGACTTTCAGAGCCGGAACTGTCATATGGGCTGTGATTGCCGTCACAATGTGTGGCATCTGCTCATGTGCTCGTTTCGGCTCTGACTCAGACTCTGCCGCCGCTGCCAAGAGTGAACGGTCGCCGTATGACCGCACCACCGCTGCTGAAGCATGGGCTGACTCCATCATCAACGGCATGACAGATGAGGAGTTGGCCGGTCAGGTGCTCATGCCGGCCTCTTACGCGCAGTTTGACCAAGCCACGGTACGCCAATTATTTCAGTATGTCGATGAGCTGAAAGTGGGCAGCATCGCCTTCCATAAGGGGAGCATGACATCCATGAGACATATTGCCGACACATTGCGTACTCGTACTCCCCTACCCCTGTTTTTGGGTATCGACGCCGAGAACGGTCTCGGGATGCGCCTGGAGGGAGCAACCGTCTATCCTCTTAATTATCAACTGACTGACTCCACGCAGACTCAACTATATGACTATGGACACAATGTCGGTATGGAGTGTCGGCAGGCAGGCATCAATATGGTGTTCGGCCCGGTGCTGGATGTCGCGCCCGGTCCCGGGTGGTACATGTATAAGCGCTCATTCGGCTCGGACCCACAGAGGGTTGCCGACTTAGGCACGGCGTACGCTCGCGGGCTGCATGACACGGGGGTGTTGCCGGTAGCTAAACACTTCCCCGGACATGGATACACCCATACCGACCCACATGTATGGATACCGGTGATTACGCGCAGCAAAGAGGAGTTCACCAAGATTGACTTACTGCCATTCAGCAAATATATAGAGCAAGGATTTCCGGCTATAATGGCAGCCCACGTCGCCGTGCCGGCTTTGTCTTCAGACAGCTTGCCGGCCGACTTCTCCGAAAAAGTCATCAATCAGCTGCTGCGCAAACAGATGAATTTCGATGGGTTGGTGATTTCAGATGCCGTCAACATGGGTGCTGTCAAAACCATCAAAGGCACCTCTATCGCACCTCCCGTTCGCGCACTGTTGGCCGGTGTGGACATTATCCTCGCTCCATCAGATACGCGGCTGGCACATCAGCAAATCTTGACGGCACTCAAAAGCGGCCAACTCCCCGCCGATGTGCTTAAAAGTCATGTGCGACGCATTCTCTTCAACAAATACCTTTTCTTGATTTAACGAGAGTGCAATTTATAGCCTACCTTTAACGCAATATCACCATTCTATAGGTGTAAGGCCGTGCTGAACAAGATAGTCATTGGCTCGTGAGAAGTGGTGATTGCCGAAGAACCCTCTATAAGCACTAAGCGGTGACGGATGTGCCGAACTTAGCACCAAGTGTCGCGCACGGTCTATGAACGCCCCCTTTCGTGCCGCATCACTGCCCCACAGCATAAACACAAGATGTTCACGATGCTCGGCCAGCTCATGCACCACGCGGTCAGTAAACACTTCCCACCCTATTCCGCTGTGAGACTTTGGCGTATGAGCACGCACCGTCAGAGATGCGTTTAGCAACAACACTCCCTGACGTGCCCAACGTGTCAAGTCGCCGTTGGGCGGCATGGGCGCTCCCGTATCCGCACTCACCTCTTTGAAGATGTTCACCAACGAGGGGGGCATTCGCACCTCCGGCGACACCGAAAAGCACAGTCCGTTAGCCTGACCCGGCCCATGATACGGGTCCTGACCGATAATCACCACTTTGGTAGTCTGAAAAGGGGACTCATCAAAAGCAGCAAAAATCTTCCTGCCGGGAGGATACACCTCGGCACAAGCATACTCTGCCCGTACCCTGTCTGCCAATGTCTTGAAATACGGCTTCTCAAATTCATCGGCCAATTGATTACGCCAACTCGCTTCTATTCTTACATTCATGATGCAAAGTTACAAAAAAATCACGAATAATTTGGCTAAATAAGAAATATTTATTACCTTTGCAATAATTATTAATCGCATCAGCCGACTATAACATAATCTTCACAATGTGTGAGGTCTTTCCACTGACATTCGACAACACATGAAAAAGACATTATTGAAACTGAAATATCTATGCCCCAACCGACGCAGAGAGTTGGAAGCGCGTATTTGGGACGAGCATAATAAATTATCTGTCCGTGCTAAAAATGTAGCTCGCGACATAGCCACATTTGACAACATCTTGTCATACATATATCCCGAGGTCCATTTTTATGGTTTGAACAGATCCAATTGCGGGCATAAGACGCAATTTGAGATTTGCAGCTGTCTGACGCGTATGAGGGAGATTTGCGACTCATACCTTGCCGACATCGACATTAACGAGCCGGTACCCGTGTACACACACAGTGAAGTGCTTTACACCGAGCTCAAGCACAATTATCCCTTCTTGGCTGACAATGAGTTGAAGAAGATTGTCAACTTTGAGAGAGTACATGGCAATATCCCGTTTCTGTACATCATAAGGCAATATATCCTGATAGCAAGACAACGCAGTCAAGTCCTGATACGCAACTTTTATGGCATAAACTCCGAACGTGTGCGATACCCGTTGAGTGAGCTGGCGCAGCAGTACAACCTCACCGTTGAACGCTGCCGCCAGATCTCCGTCTCACCTTTCACTTTGGAGCATCCCGATCTTATCAATTATGTCAACACCACCTTACACCGCGAGATGGACCATGTCATAACCCCGGGCAACAGACTGCCCGACAAGTTGCGACATGAACAGATGCTCGAGAACGAATCTACAGAATACATGATATGCCTGTTGGCGGCGTTGTCACCCACACATATCATGTTCATGATTGCAGATGACGCCGAGCCTAATCTGGTAGACCCCTCCTTGCTGAAAAATGTCAAGCCGCGCAAAGCACTCTCCCTCATCAAGAAAGAATTGAACGTCACACGACATACCGAGCCTTTCGAGCTGGATGTGAGACCATACATCACACACGAAGACAATGCCGTTTATGACACCAATGTCAACGAACTGTCAGAGATCTACATCCGCTATCTCACACAAAAACACGGGTGCACCCCCCTGTCAGAATACACCGTGACTGCTCCGGCAAATAAAATAGACATAGTGCGTTGTGCCGCTGACATATTGAGAGAAAACAACAGCCCGATGATTATCGATGACTTGTGGAAGCAGCTGAACATGCGCCACCCCAAACACCACGTCACCAACATCTCCTATTTTAAATTCCTCTTATGCCGCAGCGACATTGTACGGCCCAAAGGCAAATCAGGCATCTACACCCTCACCGAATGGTCAGACCAATTCCTGGGCACAATAACCGACTATATCTATGAGTTGGTAAGTCGGAATGATACCCCCATAACCTTCGATGAGTTGGTTAATAAGGTACTGGAGCAATTCCCCACCGCCAATCGCTCAAGCATCAACAGCCTTATCCACTTGGACAAAAAGCACAAATACACTTTCTTTGAGAATGACATGGTGGGCATACAAGACAAAGCATATGACAACCAAGAACTCATTGAACGCCAGATAGTTCAGAGATACTGCTTTGAAGACAACTACAAGCGGCTCGAAGACTTCATCGCCGAGAACCATCGCTTCCCCGTATCGCACAACAAAGCCGATAATGCAGAGATACATCTCCAAAGATGGATGTCCAATGTCAAGTACAATAATATCTCGGTGACGGTAGAGCAGCATGCAGCCATTGACCGCCTGATAGCACAACACTCCACCCTCCCTCAGAATGGTCGCGAATACAGATTCCACCAACGTTGCCGGGAAATATTGCACATGGTACAACAAACCGGGACACTGCCGAAAGCATCGACTCACCCCAACTTACGCGCTTGGTACAATATCCAACTCCTCAAGTACACACAATACACGGATAATCGCAGACTCTTCTTTGAAGAACTATTGCAATCCCTCAGAGAGATGATATCATCCGGTAAATCCAAATATATGCGTGGTGACCGGAAAGCTCTCTGTATGAATGACTCAATAGATGAACAATTCTATACACCATCCTTATTCGATGGGGAAGTATGATGTACACTTAAGCTGACTAAATAACTCAAAATTCATGAAGAAATTATTCCTGACAATGGCAGCCGCAACTTTCATTGCCTGCTTACCGGCTTTCAATTCAGCCGCCCAAAGCAATTATGACAACCAATTTTTGTCTTACCCCACCTATAACGACACCGACCTGGAGCTCACCGTCGACTCCTCAGGCACCCACTTCAAACTATGGAGTCCGATGGCCGAGAATGTTCGCGTCAACCTTTATGATGAGGGACGTGGCGGCAAGCCCTTTGACTCCTTCTTGCTGACCAAAGAGGCCTCAACCGGTGTATGGTCCGGCTCGACTGACAAACAGCTATACGGCAAATTCTACACCTTCCAAATATACAAAGACGGCAAGTGGCTCGATGAGACTCCCGGCGTGTGGGCAAAGGCTGTCGGTGTGAACGGCAAAAGGGCGGCAATCATTGACCTTGACGCCACTGACCCGAATGGTTGGGAGACCGACAAGGGTCCGGAAGTGAAAAACTTCTCTGACGTAATTGTCTATGAGATGCACCACCGCGACATGAGTATGCACCCCAACTCAGGCATTGCCAACAAAGGTAAATTCCTCGCCCTCACCGAGCACAACACAACCAACCCCGACGGTCTCGCCACCGGCATTGACCACCTCAAAGAGTTGGGCATAACGCACGTACACATCCTCCCCTCATATGACTACAACTCCATCGATGAGACCAATCTGCAACTGAACAACTATAACTGGGGATACGACCCCCAGACCTACAACGCCCCGGAAGGCTCATACTCCACC